>Ga0228629_1000131_pt1 | contig 20851 bp, 20 predicted proteins | sample 36DmetaG_FD_183022 | JGI IMG/M metagenome (GOLD analysis project Ga0228629, IMG submission 183022) | Seawater microbial communities from Monterey Bay, California, United States - 36D | ecosystem: Environmental > Aquatic > Marine > Coastal | place: USA: California | collected 2016-11-14
GTTATATTTTATTAACAAAATTTGATGATTTATATTCCGATGATTTTGTTTTACCTACTGGAAATTTAAGAGAAAGTAGAGGGGGTGCTAAAAGAGCTCATATTATTATAGTGACCAAATGTCCAATAGACCTCTCTCAAGAAAAAAAACGAGACATCAAAAGAAAATTAAAAGTAACATCAAAACAGCATGTCTTTTTTTCTACTATTAGTTATCATAACAAAACCTCAGGCAACCAAAATATACCGTTGAAGACTTTGAGTGATTATGAAATAGTTTTACTTACTGGTATTGCTAATCCAACACCATTGGTTTCATTTTTAAAAGCAAAGGATAATAAAGTTCATCACTTAAAATATTCAGACCATCATCAATTTACTGCAAAAGAAATAGATGTTATCACAGCAAAGTATTCTTCAATAACCTCAGAAAAGAAAATACTTTTAACCACTGAAAAAGATTATATGAGATTATCTGACAAGATTTCTTCATTAAGTTATCTAAAGATGTCTACAAATTTTGAAGAGAATGATCACTTTGATACTTTAATCAGATCTTTTTTTTAAAAAGCACTAATTTTAAGGTATTCTTGCATTCAGATGAAATAAAAAGTTATGGGCTACCCATCTTCTTCCTACTTGTGATTTTTAGGAAATTCAGCCATGACAGTTGTCCCTTTTTTTATGTCTTTCCAGTGTTTTTCTTCAAATTTTAATCCAATGACCCCACAGGTACTAACATGAGTTATTGGCTTGCTCCCATATTTATTTACAAAAGTATTGATTCCATGGTCATGACTAAAAATAATAGCTGAATCAAAACTGTTATCAAGAGCTTTTACAGTTTTTACTAGATAACCATCACTAAAGCTGTACAATTCTTTTTTAATTTTAAGATTTGAAAAAGGGTAATTAAAGTTTTGACAAAAAATAACGCTCGTATGGAGTGCTCTGTTGGCAACACTAGAAATAAAGACATCGGGCTTTTTAATTTTCTTAGATAAAAATTTAGACATTAAATGAGCATCTTTAATGCCTCTTTTTTTCAAGGGCCTGTCGATGTCTTCTATATTTGTATAGTCCCATGAGGATTTCGCATGTCTAACAATGTATAATGTTTTCAAACAATTCTATTTTAGAATAGTAAATATAAAAATTAAGGTTCCAATCTTTCAATTTTCCATGAAAAATCTTCTTTTAACGTGTAAAGAATTCTGTCATGCATTCTGTTGGGTCTACCTTGCCAAAATTCAATAGATATTGGTTTTACCATGAAACCACCCCAATGAGAAGGTCTTGTGATTTCTTTTCCTTCAAATTTTTCTTCAAACTTTTGAAGATTCTTCTCTAAAATATCTCTTGATTCTACAACCGTACTTTGGTTAGAGGCCCAAGCACCAAGTTTACTTCCTGTTGGTCTAGATTCAAAATATCCATCTGATAAATTTTCCGGTAATTTTTCAGCTTTGCCTTTAATGATAATTTGTTGTTCCAGAGCTGGCCAAAAAAAAGATAAACAGACTTGATTGTTTTCTTGAATAGCTTTTCCTTTTTCAGAATTATAATTAGTGTAAAAAATAAAACCTTCCCAAGTGTATTTCTTGAGGAGTACTATTCTACTTTTTGGATAACTATCTTTACCAATTGTGCTGAGAGATACTGCGTTTGTTTCCTCTACAGTATCAGATGCGTCGGCATTTAAAAACCATTTCTGAAATAATTCTAAGGGGTTTTCTGGGCAATTACTTTCTAATAGCTCCTGTTTCTCGTAAGATTTCCTGTAGTTACTTAGATCTTTTGACATTTGATAATAATTATACAGGTAAAAATACGAAGGATTTTAAGACTCAAAAGAAAATAATATTAAAAGATTTTAAGGGTTAGATGATTTCTTTTGTTGAATACCGGCATACAAAATGAGATACCCTACTAAAACAATACTATGAAATAAAGTACTATTATTTATTAATTCAGATGCATCTATTTTGGCTACTTGTACAATAGTCCCTAGTGTCATTATTAGAAAGAAAAGTGAAAAGTATTGTTCTCTTTTTCCTCTTTTAAAGTTGAGAAAATTCATAATAAAAAAGAAAAATAAAATAGGGGCATAATTTCCAATTACTAATATAAAATTATCAATGTAAAAAGTAGCTAATACAAAACCAATAAGCTGAACATAGCTAATAATAGTCAATATATTGGCAACTTTACCTTTAGTAAATACTTTAATGGTATAGCTAAAAATACAGAAAGTTCCACCTGCAGCAAATATGTAGGTTAAGAGCTTTGGGTAATAACTTTGATCTAAAGGTTCAAAAAAACAATGATTTAACCCACCCATAAAAGCAGATAAGCCTATAAAAATTATAAAAAAGCCTAGATAGGTATCTGGAGATTTATTGGTTTTACCATTTCCTAATGTTAATCCAGCAAGAAATAGACAAACTATGGAAAGTGCAAAATCTGATATCGAAACTAATTCTAATGCGTTTATCATTATGATTTTTTTTGTTAAAGATTCTATTTACTGATGATTAGTGTTTTTTTTTAAATAAAACTAAGCCTATAAATGTGTAAGCTCCATTTAATACTAGAACAAAAAACTCAAAATCAAATTCAAAATAGTTAATAGTTGTATAATTAGTTAATAATGTTAGTATGGGTGAAAGAATACAAATGAATGGAACTGCTGTGTCTTTAACTTTAAGATTGGTAAATAGCCCAAAAGAATATAAGCCTAAAAGTGGGCCGTAGGTGTACCCAGCAAAAGTGAATATTTTTGCGATAACACTTTCATCAGCAATAAAGTATTTAAAAACTAGAATTACAATAATTAAAATAATAGAGAATAGTATATGAATTTTTTTTCTAAGATTTTCCTGAACAATTGTATTCTTTTTTTTATCTATTTCTAAAATATCAATACTAAATGATGTTGTAAGAGAGGTTAGTGCAGAATCTGCACTCGAATAAGCGGCTGCTATTAATCCTAGTAAAAAGAACATAGCAGTAGCTATGCCTAAAGACCCCTTAGTGGCAATAATTGGGAAGAGTTCGTCTTTATGAGCATCTATTCCGTTTTGCTGAGCATAATCTGTTAATAAAACTCCAAGTGCTAAAAAGAAAAAATTAACAATCACCAAAACTATGGTAAACCAAAACATATTTTTTTGTGCATCTTTTAAGTTTCTACAGCTTAGATTTTTTTGCATCATATCTTGGTCTAAACCTGTCATTACAATGGCAATAAAGGCTCCAGAGAAGAAACGTTTCCAAAAATAATTCCCAGTTTTGTAATTCTCAAAAAAGAAAGTTTTAGACAATTCATTATCCGCTACATAACTAAATATGTTTGAAATATTCATTTCATCTGAAATGGTATAAATACATACACCAACAGCTATTAGCATAAATAATGTTTGTAAAGTATCTGTCCAAACAATAGTTTTAATACCCCCTTTAAATGTATATAACCAAATTAATAATATGGTAATGGTAACTGTAAACCAAAATGGAATTCCAAATTCATCAAAGAGTAGAAGTTGTAATACATTAGCAACTAAAAATAAACGGAATGCCGCCCCAATTGTTCTAGATAGTAAGAAAAATGAAGCACCAGTTTTATATGAATATTTTCCAAATCTGTCTTCTAAATAGGTGTATATAGAGGTGAGATTTAGTTGATAATATAGAGGGAGTAATATCAGACCAATTACCGCATAACCAACAATATACCCCAATACCATTTGCATATAACTCATGCTCTGATTTTCAACCCATCCTGGTACAGAAATAAAGGTAACACCAGAGAGTGAGGCACCTATCATTCCAAAAGCTACTAAATACCAAGGTGATGAATTGTTTGCCTTGAAGAATGTATCATTAGTTGCTTTTCTTCCTGTGATGAATGAGATTAAAATCAGGACACTAAAATATCCAACAATTAAAAATAAAATGTGTAATGGCTTCATTATATAAATTAATATTGACGAATATAGTTTTTTTAGAATATAGATAATATAGATTTGAGGTCTTTTGTCTTTTTTCTCTATACTTTTTTAAGTATAAGTTGTAATTTTGTAACAATGGATTTTTCATCAAAACTTTTAGAAAATGCAGTAAATGAAGTATCCCGTTTGCCTGGTATAGGAAAACGTACTGCCTTACGTTTGGTATTACATTTATTAAAGCAACCTTCTGAAAACACAAAATACCTAACAGAGTCTCTTCAACTATTAAGAACAGAGGTGAAGTCATGTAAAAAGTGTTATAATATTTCCGATACTGCTTTGTGTGAAATTTGTAGTAATCCAAAACGAAATCCAGAAATAGTTTGTGTTGTTGAGGATATTAGAGACGTTATGGCAATAGAAAACACATCTCAATTTAGGGGTTTATATCATGTTTTAGGAGGTAAAATTTCACCAATTGAAGGAATTGGGCCACAAAATTTAGAGATAGATAGTCTAGTTACTAAGGTTAAAAATAAAGAAGTTAAAGAGTTAATTTTTGCGTTAAGTTCTACTATGGAAGGAGATACTACCAATTTTTATATTTTTAAGCAAATTGAAGATTATGATGTGCTTACTTCTACGATAGCTCGAGGGATTTCAGTAGGAGATGAGTTAGAATATGCAGATGAGGTTACTCTAGGTAGAAGTATTGTAAATAGAATTCCTTTTGAACAAAGTTTAAAAAATTAAGTTTTTTTAATCTATCTCTTTGCGCTCAAAGAATCTTTCCTAAAAGAGTAATAAGCCATCATAGCACTTATAGTCATCAAAATTGAAGCTAATAAAAAAGGAGCTCCAGCAAATTCAAAAGGTGTTTGTTCTTTTGTGAAATAGTAAAAAATACCTGTCATTAGCGGTGGGCCAACAATTGCAGATGCACTCATTAAACTTGTTAAAGTACCTTGTATTTTACCCTGTTCTGTTTCAGGAACTTGAATAGATATTACCGCTTGTAAAGCAGGTCCTGCTATACCTCCTAAACAATATGGAATTAGGAAGATAAACATCATCCAGCTTTGATTAGCGAAAGTAAACAATAACATCCCCAGGCTGTAAAGAAAAAATCCTACATAAATACTTTTTTCATTTCCTAACCACGGATTCACCCATCTAATTAAAACTCCTTGAACCAATGCAACAAGTAAACCAATTACTCCAAGAGAAATTCCAACCATTTTCTCATCCCAATTAAATTTATACATCGTAAAGAAACTCCAATTACTTTGAATAGCGTGAGATGCAACGTACAAGAGAAACATAGATGAAGCTAAACCAATTAATTTAGGATATTTTTTAAGGTGTAAAAAACTTCCTATAGGATTAGCTTTTTTAAGGTTTAATACACTTCTTTTTTCTTTTGGTAAAGATTCTGGTAGGATAAAATATCCATATAGGAAATTAAAAAAACATAAAGCTGCAGCAGCATAAAAAGGAACTCTTGCACCATATTGTCCTAAAAGCCCTCCTATGACAGGTCCAATAATAAAACCTAATCCAAAGGCAGCTCCAATCATTCCAAAGTTTTTTGCTCTATTTTCTATTGAACTAATATCTGCTATATATGCCGAAGCTGTAGTAATACTAGCACCCGTAATTCCAGCAATAATTCGTCCAATAAATAACCATGTAATTGTTGGAGCTAATGCTAATAAGATATAATCTAGAGTAAAGCCAAGTAAAGAAATTAAAATAATGGGCCGTCTTCCAAATTTATCACTCAAATTACCAATTAAAGGAGCAAAAACAAATTGGGTGATTGCATATGCAAAAGTGATCCAACCACCTACTTTTGCAGCCTCACTTATATCTCCCTGTATCAGTTCTTCAATGAGACCTGGGATTACAGGAATGATGATTCCCCAACCAATAACATCAATCAGCATAGTGATAAAAATAAATCCTAGTGCAGCTTGGTTTTTATTTTGTTTCATTAAGGATCTTTAATAATTGAAATTTTTCAAAAATTTACTTATTTGAGTTGGATTGATTAGTGTCTTCTGAAATTTCACGGTTATCACCTTCCCAACCATTTTTTGTTTTAATTTTTTTGTAAAGACGAATTGATAACATCAGTAAAGCACCTAATAAAATAATACCAATTACACCCCATATCCATGAAATAGCACTTTTTAAAACTACTAAAAATACAATTGCAAATAATAAAATTGTAGCAACTTCATTCCAAATTCTCAATTTAAAAGATGTATATTTTACATAATTCATCTGCTGTTGTTTGAATATTTTTTGACAACCAGCATGGTAAAAATATAAAGCAAGTACAAAAGATAATTTCACATGCATCCACGGCATTGTTAAATAAGATGGCTCAAGATAAATCATCCAAAAAGCAAAAAAACTAGCTAATACTGCAGATGGCCAAGTAATAATATACCACAGGCGCTTACTCATTAGTTTGTATTGAGTCTGTAAGATAGATTTAGCTGGTTCCTTTTTGTTTTCTGCTTCAGCAAAATAAATAAACAACCGAACGATATAAAATAAGCCAGCAAACCAAGTGATAACAAAAATGATGTGTAATGCTTTTATATATGAAATATCCATTCTGAAATATTTTAAGATTAAATTTTATCTATTTATTAGTTGGTTTTCTGCCAATTCTGAATCCAATTTGTCATGACATCTACCCAATCATCATTGTCATTCATACATGGTATATGTTTGAAGTCAGTTCCTCCAGCTTCTAAAAAATCTTCTTTTCCTTCCATGGCAATTTCTTCAAGTGTTTCAAGACAATCTGACACAAAAGCAGGTGTAACTACGGCAACTTTCTTTTTCCCTTCATTAGGAAATTTTTCTAACTCAAAATCTGTGTAGGGTTTTAACCATGGATCTTTCAGTAATCTAGATTGAAAAGAATTACTAAAGGTTCCGTCCTTTAGTCCTAAATTTTCAACAATTCCTTTTGTAGTTTCAAAACATTGGTGCCTGTAACAAGTATGATGAGCTACAGAATTACGTTCGCAACAACTACCATCTAATTTGCAATGATTTTTAGTGGGGTCTGATTTTTTGATGTGTCTCTCGGGTATTCCATGGTAAGAAAATAACACATGATCATAATCAAAACCATTTAAATGATTTTTAATATTATCACTCATTGCTTTTATGTATTCCGGTTTGTTATAAAAAGTAGGAAGTATATCCATGATTACATTAGGGTAATGGGCTGCTATTATTTGTTCTGCTTTTACGGTAACAGTTTCATAGGAAGACATTGCATAATGAGGATATAATGGAACAAGTAAAATCTCATCAACCCCTTGGTCAGTTAACTCCTTAAAACCTTTCTCCATACTCATCGATCCATATCTCATTGCTAGAGAAACGGGGATTTCTGACTTTGAAGTTACTTTATTTGAAAAACGTTCAGAAATAACGACTAATGGAGAACCTTCTTCCCACCATATTTTTTTGTAAGCAGTACCCGATTTTTTTGGTCTTACTTGTAAAATAATACCTTTTATGAGAAGTAAACGTTTCCAGTAAGCAATATCAATTACTCTCTCATCCATTAAAAATTCCCCTAAATAACGCTTAACATCTTTGGTTTTTGTGGTATCAGGCGAACCTAAGTTAACTAGTAAGACTCCTTTCATTTTTTAAAATTTATTTCAGTGATTTTTTATAAATATCTAATTCTTTTTTAATTGATTGGTTACCTCATAAAGAGCTATGCTTAAGCTGTGAATTACATTCATAGAGGAATTCCTGCCAAACATCGGAATGCATATGCTGTGATCTAAATACTCAATATTTTTAATACCTTTTCGTTCACTTCCCAAAAGTAAAACGATTTTTTTAAGATTTTTAAAATTAAAATCTTGGATATCTATACTCTTATCGGTAATTTCTATACCAATAATTGTATTTCCTTGTTCTTTTAATTTACGAATAGTATCATTAAAATTACTATAAATAGTGTGCTCAATTTGATTTATGGTATTTCTAGCAGTTCGTTTTACAGTATTATTTTCTGTAGAAGGTGAACTTTGGTGAAGATAAATTTTTGACACCCCAAAACTTTCAGCAATCCTAAAACACATTCCAATATTTCCAGGAGTCCTTATAGCATCACAAACAATACTAATTGGAAATTGTTGTTGATTATTTTGAATGTCTTTGTGACTTAACTGCTTCAAATGGATTCTTATTTTAACTATTGTAAATTAAATATAATTTTAAGACTATTTATTAAGAGACATTATGTATTTCTTGGGAGTTGTGCCAAACTTTTTTTTGAACGCGGCTATAAAATGACTAGATGTACTATAGCCAACCCTTAATCCTACTTCATTAACATTGTGTTGGTTGCTTTCTAATAGTCTTCTAGCGTGTTCCATTTTATAATCAAACAAAAAACTAAAAACTGTATCTCCATATATTTGTTTAAATCCTTCTTTTAATTTTTTTATGTTCAATCCTATCTCGTTTGCAAGTTCTTGAAGAGAAGGTGGTTCAGACATGTTAGAAATAATAATATCCTTTGCTTTTCTAATTTTAATCACATTTTGTTCATCTACTAAAAAAGGACAATATTCTCCCAAATTAGATTCGTCTTGCTGAAAATGAAGACTTAATAATTCATAAATTTTTCCTTTGATATATAAATCTCTAATGGAGCTATTAATACTAGAATTAACTATTTGGTTTAAAACCAATAAAACCATTGGTTTTATCTCAACATCGTCATAGTATTTCTTGTTACTATTTTCTTTGCTTAAAAAAGGAATATAACTAGCCTCTTTTGAAAATAGAGAATGAAATTTTTCAATAGAAATTAAAAGAGAGATTAAAATAGTATTTGGGTAAATCTCTAAATTAATTGGTAGACTTCTTTGGGGGTTGTAAAGAATGATTGAGCGCTTGTCTAGTACATCAAAAGTGTAACTTCCATTATTAAATAAGAATTTTGAGTTTCCTTTAATGCAAAAGTGCATTTGAATGAAAGTACTGTCTATATTTCTTTCAAATGTGAGTGTTTCTTCACTTTCATTTTGAAATTCTAGAATTCTAAATCCATTTTCTAAGTTGATTTCATCGAAAGAACTTCCAGCGACATTTTTTAACATATAATTTTTTTTTTAAAAAACACTCTTTATTTAGAATGATTCTAGACAATAGCATCTTTAACTATTGATTTTACTGCAAAAATACAATAAACCGAGTATTTTTAAAATAAAATGTAATCAAAAAACACAGAACGATATAAAAAGTACTTTTAGCGATACTTTTATCTCTTATTACTTTATACTTTTGAGCATTCTTTTTAAGATTTGAATGAAAATAGATCGTCAAGAAAAAAAACTTTACAACATTGGAATCAGTTACAAAAAAGCTGATGCATTAACCCGAGGTAAATACAGTTTATCCAAAGACAATCAAGTAAGTCTTCTGAAAGAAGCAAAAGAGGTTGGTTTTGATGGATTATTTGTTCTCTCTACATGCAATAGAACAGAAATCACTGGTTTTGCTGATCATCCTTTTCAACTTATTCAGCTTTTGTGTAAGTATTCTGGAGGCGATATTGAAGAATTTGCTAATATCTCAAATATTTTTATCGGTAATGGAGCCGTAAATCAGTTATTTAGAATTGGAACTGGTTTAGAAAGTCAGATACTTGGTGATTATGAAATAGTTGGTCAATTAAAACTGGCTTTTAAATTAGCTAAACAACTCAAAACAACTAATACATACTTAGAAAGACTTATAAATTTGGTGCTTCAAGCTAGTAAAAAAGTAAAGAATACCACTCAGTTGAGTTCTGGAACAACTTCAGTATCATATGCGGCCGTTCAATATATTATCCAGAATGTATCTAACTATAATTCCAAAAATATTCTAGTTTTTGGATTAGGTAAAATGGGGAAGCATACTTGTAAAAATTTAGCTGAATATACCTCAAATAGTTCAGTTTGCTTAATCAATAGAACACAACAGAAGGCAATTTCTTTTGTGAAAGAACACCACTCAATAAGAAACTCAAATATTAATAATTTAACTGCAGAAATTTCTAATTCTGATATTTTAATAGTTTCTACTGGATCAGATAAGCCCACCATCACAAAAAAGCATATTGAGAAAAATAAAAAAATATTAATTCTAGATTTATCTATGCCTGAGAATGTAGATAGATCAGTTAATGAATTAGATAATGTATCTTTGATAAATGTAGATGAACTATCAAAAATTACATTAGAAACATTGTCTAAAAGGCAAAATGAAATTCCCAAAGCTGAACAAATTATAAAGGTCTACAAAGAAGAATTTAATGATTGGTTAAACAATAGAAAGTTAGTTCCAGCTATTAATGCATTTAAAGAATCCTTAGAAGCAATTCAAAAGGATGAAATTAATTTTCATAAAAAGAAAATTAAGAACTTTGATGAAACTCAAGCAGAACTTCTAACCAATAGATTTATACAAAAAATTACAACTCAGTTTGTAAAGCATCTAAAAGAAGAAAAGACATCAGTTACTGATAGTATTCAAGTGATGTCTAAAGTTTTTGGAAAATCTTAACCATACTCTATGCATAAAGTTATAAGAATAGGCACCCGTGATAGTGAATTAGCATTGTGGCAAGCCAACAGAGTTCAACGAATGTTGAACGAATTAGAGTATAAAACCCAAATAGTCCCAATAAAATCTACTGGAGATATAATTCTAAATAAACCAATTTATGATATAGGTATTACTGGCGTTTTTACAAGAAATTTAGATATCGCATTATTAAATAATGAAATAGATATTGCTGTTCATTCAATGAAAGATGTTCCAACTATATTGCCTGAAGGAATCATTCAAACTGCAGTTTTAAAAAGAGCTAACAATAGCGATATAATAGTATTAAAGGATACGGAAGAATTTTTTGGATTAAAGGAGGCTACTATAGCTACAGGTAGTCTAAGAAGAAAAGCAATGTGGTTAAATAGGTTTCCAACACACACAGTTGTTGATTTACGTGGTAATGTGAATACTCGTTTAAACAAGTTGAAAGATAATGATTGGAATGGAGCCATTTTTGCAGCAGCTGGTCTTGAAAGAATAGGAAAGAGACCCGGTGGAGCTGTAAACTTGTCTTGGATGATTTCAGCACCAGCTCAAGGAGCTATCATGATTACATCGTTAATCGAAGATGACTATATCAAAGATGCATGTGAGCAATTAAATCATTATGAAACTGAGGTTTGTGTTTCTATAGAGCGAGATTTTTTACATCGTCTTGAGGGTGGCTGTACTGCACCAATTGGAGCATTTGCTTACATAGATGATAAAACAAAAGAGATTAACTTTAAGGGGGTTCTTTTGAGTAAAGATGGTAAGAAGAAAATAGAGGTAGCTAAAACAGTACCATTAGATAAGCATCGATATTTAGCTAAAGATTGTGCAGATTATATTATCAACAGGGGTGGTAAACAATTGATAATAAATGATATAAATGTAGAAGAGGAAGCTGGGATTAATGTTTTTTCTACAAAATCTCTTTCATTAAGTCAAACTAAATTATTTCATAACAATATTTCTTCTAGTAGTTCAGACTTTATAAAAATAAGATCAAATAGAATTCCTTCAAAGGTAGTCAAAGAACCTACAGAGAATGTTGTTATTACTAGTAAAAATGGTGTAGAGGCTTTGCTAGATAATTTTTCTAAAGATGAGTTAAATTTTAAAAATATTTTTTGCGTAGGTAGAAGAACTAAAAAGCTAATTGAACAAAAAATAGCATCGGTTAGTCACTCTGAAAACAATGCACAAAAATTAGCAGAGTACTTGTCAACAAAATTAAAAGGACAAGTGGTAACTTATTTTTGTAGTGATATACGCTTAGATACTTTACCAATTATTTTATCTGAAAATGGAGTTACTGTTAACGAAGTTGAGGCATACAAAACTATGTACAGTCCAATTGATATTAAAGAAGATGTAAAAGGGGTTTTATTTTACAGTCCTTCAACAGTTGAAAGTTATCTTCAAAAAAATACTTCAGATAAAGTTGCTTTTTGTATTGGAGAATCAACTGCAAAAGAAGCTAGAAAATATTTTGATATCGTAGAAGTAGCAAAAGTTCCTACTGTGGAAAGTTTGATAGAATTAGTAAATCTTCATTATGTATAGTATGTCAAGGAGACCAAGAAGAAATCGTAAATCCACAGCTATAAGGGCCATGGTTCAAGAAACCATTTTATCCATTAATGACTTTATTTATCCTTTATTTCTCATCGAAGGTTCAGATGAAAAGGAGGAAATTGCTTCCATGCCAGGTATTTATCGTTATTCGCTTGATTTGATGTTGAAAGAAATTCAAGAATGTGTAGATTTTGGAATTAAAGGATTTTGCATATTCCCTTCATTGGGAGACGACAAAAAAGACAAATATGCAACAGAAGGGCATAATAGAAATAGCTTATATATCGAGTCATTAGTGAAGATTAAATCACAGTTTCCAGACATAGTTCTGATGACTGACATCGCCATGGATCCATATTCTATTGATGGACACGATGGTATCCTTGAGAATGGAGAGATTCTTAATGATGAAACTTTAGAAATTTTAGGTAAAATGGCATTAGCACAAGCAGAGGCTGGTGTTGATATTTTAGGACCATCAGATATGATGGATGGCCGTGTGGGTTATATAAGAAATGTGTTGGATCAGGCTGGATATACTCAGGTGTCTATTATGTCTTACACAGCCAAATACGCAAGTGCTTTCTACGGACCATTTCGAGAAGCTTTAGACTCAGCTCCTAAATTTGGAGATAAAAAAACATATCAAATGAATCCAGCTAATGCTGGTGAAGCACTTATTGAAGCTGATTTAGACGTTAAAGAAGGTGCAGATATGATAATGGTAAAACCTGCTTTGTCTTATCTAGATATTATTAAGTCACTAAAAGATAATTATGATGTACCTGTTGTGGCATATAATGTTAGTGGTGAATATGCAATGATTAAAGCCGCTGCCGAAAAAGGATGGCTCGATGGTGAAAAGGTGATGATGGAAAGCTTGTTAAGTATTAAAAGAGCTGGAGCTAGTATTATCATCACTTATTTTGCAAAAGATGCTGCTAAATTATTGTTGGAAAAACAATAAAAATTAGACTGATAAACAAAGCTTCTTTAACACACAATAAAAATTTAAGTTCAAGAAGTTAAATTAATAATCAAAGAAAAATGAACTTTAAAAAATCTCAAAAACTTTACGATAAAGGATTGGTAAATCTTGTAGGTGCTGTTAACTCGCCTGTAAGAGCATTTTCATCAGTTGGAGGAAACCCTTTATTTATTAAAAGAGGGAGAGGTTCTGAAATAATAGACGTAGACAATAATAAATATGTAGATCTTGTTTTGTCTTACGGTCCAATGATACTGGGTCATCGACACAAAAAAGTGCAGAAAGCTGTTCATAAAGCACTTAAAAATGGGTATTCATTTGGTGCCTCAACTGAAAATGAAATTACACTAGCAAAAATAGTTTGTGATGCATTTCCAGGTATGGATAAAGTTCGTTTTGTGAATTCAGGAACAGAAGCTGTTTTAAGTGGAATTCGTTTAGCTAGAGCCTTTACTGGAAAAGATAAAATTATAAAATTTTCTGGATGCTATCACGGTCATCAGGATGCTTTATTAGTGGCAGCTGGGTCAGGATTAGCAACATTGAGTTTACCAGGAAGTAAAGGAGTTCCTGAAGGAGCTGTAAAGAATACCTTAATTGCGAAGTACAATGATTTAGATAGTGTTAAAAAGCATTTTGAAGAACATGATGATATTGCTGGTGTTATAATTGAACCTATTGGTGGAAATATGGGGGTAGTTATTCCCCAAAATAACTTTTTAAAAGAGTTAAAAGATTACTTATTATCTAAAGGAGCATTACTAATTGCTGATGAAGTAATGACAGGTTTTCGATCAAAATTTGGTGGAGCACAAGAATTATTGGGAGTTGAGGCAGACATTACCTGTTTAGGAAAAGTAATTGGAGGAGGTTTTCCAGTAGGTGCATATGGTGCAAGGAATGAAATTATGGAACAGGTAGCTCCATTAGGAGGTATGTATCAGGCTGGGACTTTAAGTGGTAACCCCATAGCTATGGCTGGAGGTATTTCTACCCTTAAAGAATTAAAAAAACAAAATCCATATGAAAAATTTGATGCTGTAGGAGATAGACTTTCGTCCATGTTATTAGGGGCAGGTAAAAAATATAATATAGACGTGACCGTTAACAGATTTGGGTCTATGATGAATCCTTTTTTTACCAATGTTCATGTAACAAATTTTGAAGAGGCGCAAACATCTGATACAAATAGATTTGCTATCTTCTTCTGGGAAATGATCAAGAACGGTGTGTTTTTACCTCCTTCTCAGTTTGAAGCTTGGTTTTTATCATCTGTAATTTCCGAAAAAGACATGTTAATTATAGAAAAAGCAATAGACAAATCATTCCAAAAAATTCAAGAACAACAATGAGGTTAATTCTATGTGTTTCCCTTTTTGTGGTATTAGGTTGCAGTTCAACTATACAACCTTCAAAAACGATAAAGAAAGAAGAAATAGTTTTCAATACTATTTCTAAGGGTACATTATTCGGAAATGGAATTGAAGGAATTTTAGAAGAAAAATTTACCATCAAAAACGAGAAACAATGGCAAGTTTTTTTAAATAAGATAAACAGTGTAAACAGTGTGTCTTCAAGTTTTTCAGAAATTAATATTAACTTTTCGAATCATATAATTATTTGTGTCTTTGATACCATTAGAAATACTGGTGGCTATGCAATAGAAATCGAACGTGTTTTTGTTGAAAAAAAGAATTTAAATGTAGTTTATAAAAAAAAGGAGCCAGGTCCAATGGAAATGGTAACCACAATAATTACGCAACCTTATCATATTGTTAAAATTGAAAAAAGAGGAGAAGATCATAAATTTATAAATAAAAATTAGTAACACTATTATGATAAAGAACGATTTATTTTTAAGAGCCTTAAAAGGCGAGACAGTTGACAGACCACCTGTTTGGATGATGCGTCAAGCTGGTCGTTATTTGCCAGAGTTTATGGAAATTAAAAAGAAATATGATTTCTTTACACGTTGTAGAACTCCAGAATTGGCCTCTGAAATTACAGTTCAACCCATCCGAAGATACGGTATGGATGCTGCTATTTTATTTTCTGATATTCTAGTTATTCCACAAGCTATGAATATTGATGTGGAAATGAAGCCTGATTTTGGCCCTTATCTACCAAACCCTGTTAGAGATCAAAAAGGAGTAGATAATGTTATCATTCCTGACGTACATACTGAATTAGGCTATGTTATGGAGGCAATTAAAGCTACCAAAGAAAAATTGAATGATGACATTCCTTTAATTGGTTTTGCAGGTTCTCCATGGACGATTTTATGTTATGTAGTGCAAGGGCAAGGCTCTAAAAACTTTGATAAAGCAAAAGAGTTTTGTTTTACAAATCCTGTTGCAGCACATCAGTTATTACAAAAAATTACAGATACTACCATTGCATATTTAAAAGCTAAAGTTAATGCTGGAGTTAATGCTGTTCAAGTATTTGATTCTTGGGGTGGGATGTTATCACCTGTAGATTATCAAGAGTTCTCTTGGCAGTATATTCAGCAAATTATAGATGCTTTAAAAGACTTTGCACCTGTAATTGCTTTCGGAAAAGGATGTTGGTTTGCTTTAAATGATATGTCAAAATCTGGTGCAGCTGCTTTAGGAGTAGACTGGACATGTTCGGCCAGAAATGCTCGTTATTTATCTGGAGGAAATATTACACTGCAAGGAAATTTTGATCCGTCAAGATTATTATCGCCACCAGCAGAGATTAAAAAGATGGTGCATCAAATGATAAGTGAATTTGGTAAAGATAGATACATTGTTAATTTAGGGCATGGTATTTTACCAAACATTCCATTAGAAAATGCGAAAGCATTTGTAGATGCAGTTAAAGAATATAAAGTTTAAATGCTTTTATGTAATATCATAAAAGGAGTTCGTTTTAGACAACTGAAGAGTATGTTTGTATTTCTATTCAAACATCCTATTTTTATGATTTCCACAATAAAAGCTACTTTTGATGTTGTAAGAATTTCCCAAAAAGAATTTCCTAATACCCATGGGTTTCACAATAAAGCCAATGCTTTTCGACATGCTTTATGGAATATTTTTATTGCCAAGGAATGTGCTTTTTTTTCAAGGAAAAGTCATGAAGTAATTTCATGGACCAAGGAGTTTACAGATTGGCACGAAGATTTTTTCCCTAATGAAGAACTTGTAAAAATAATGGATCTTCACAATAATTATATTGGAAGAGAATTGTTTCTTAAAACTTCAGAAAGTACTCATAAGCAATGGGTGATTTTAATGAAAGAACAATTACATAAAGCTGTTCAAATAGTTTCAGTTGAAGATGTTGTAAACTATCCAAGTCAATTAGTGTATCTTGAAAACTAAAAGATAAGATTAGTAATTATTAAAAAATAAAAAAATGCCTCATTTTATAGTAGATTGTTCAGAAAACATATTAGAATTAAAAGATCCAAAAGAACTTTTAGAGGAGGTTTTTGATGCAGCTTTTTCTACAGGTCTTTTTAAAAGAGATGCTATTAAAGTTCGTTTAAATCCTTTTAAATATTCTTTGGTATTGGGAGGAGTTTCAGATTTTATCCACGTTTTTGGGAATATCATGGAAGGAAGAACAGAGGAACAAAAAGTAGATCTTTCAAGAAAAATTGTCTCAAAATTAAATCAATTATTTCCTGAGGCACCAATTATTTCTATCAACATAAGAGATTTTGAAAAATCTTCTTACATAAATAAAACAATGCTTTAAAATTATGATTTCTAATTTAATTGATGGTCTGAAAGCTTATTTAGAAGCTTACAGAGTCATTTCTAGGTTGAAACTTTGGAGATTTTTTATGATCCCTATGCTTATAAGCGTGGTAGTTTTTTTAAGTGTAGTATTAGTATCTATCAGTTTTTCAGAAGTCATTGGTTTATATATTTCTAGTTTTTGGAGTTGGGATTTTGGCAAAGAAACTATCAATACAGTTAGTATGATATTGGGTGGTATAATTTTAATATCTACTGGGTTAATATTATTTAAACACCTCGTTATGATTCTGTCAGCTCCTTTTATGGGGCCAATATCTAAAAAAATTGAAGATGATTTTATAGGGGTTACATCGCAAGTACAAGTTTCCTCACCATTAACCCTTATGTTCAGAAGTGTAAAGATTAGTAGCCGGAATTTATTCAGAGAACTGCTGTTCTCTATTCCAATTTTATTATTGGGCATAATTCCATTCATAGGATTTTTCTCTTTGATTTTTTTGTTTTTGATGCAAGCTTATTTTGCTGGTTTTGGAAATATGGATTATACATTAGAAAGACATTTTAGCTATCAAAAAAGTATTCAATTTGTAAAAGAAAATAAAGGAATAGCCATTGGAAATGGTCTTGTATTTATCTTGTTTTTATTGATTCCTTTTGTTGGAATAATTTTTATTATTCCTTTTTCTGTTACCTCAGCGACTATAGCTACTGTAAAAATAATTAACGAATAATATTTTATGAAAGATCAATTTTATAAATACATAGAGAGTTTACAAGATAGGATCACTACTGCAATTGAAGAATTAGATGGGGTTGCAAAGTTTGAAGAAGATATTTGGAAAAGAGATGAAGGTGGTGGGGGTAAAACCCGTATTATAGAAAACGGTGCTGTTTTTGAAAAAGGAGGTGTTAATATATCAGCTGTTTATGGTGAATTGCCAGAAGCATTAAGAAAGCAATTTAAAGTAGAAGAAGGTGATTTTTTTGCATGTGGATTAAGTCTAGTCTTACACCCTAAGAATCCATTTGTACCTACTGTTCATGCCAATTGGCGTTATTTTGAAATGTACGACTCGCAGGGTGAAATTGTAACTCAATGGTTTGGGGGAGGGCAAGATTTAACACCCTATTATTTATTTAATGAAGATGCAATTCATTTTCACACAGTTTGTAAAAATGTTTGTGATACTTATCAAGAAGAATTTTATCCCAATTTTAAAAAGAACTGTGATGACTATTTTTGGAATACTCATAGAAATGAAGCCCGTGGTATAGGAGGTTTATTCTTTGACTATTTAAAGGAAACAGATATGTTTACTATACAGGATAGATACGATTTTGTAACAGCTGTAGGGAATAGCTTTTTAGATAGTTATGTTCCAATAGTTGAAAAGAGAAAAAATATGACTTACGAAAAATCTCATAAAGACTGGCAAGAAATTCGAAGAGGGCGTTATGTTGAATTTAATTTAGTTCATGATAGAGGAACATTATTTGGATTAAAAACCAATGGAAGGATTGAAAGTATTTTAATGAGTTTGCCACCAATAGTTCAGTGGAAATACAATCATATTCCAGAAGAAAATTCTGAGGAAGAAAAATTAATAAATATTTTAACAAATCCAGTAGAGTGGGTTTAAAGATTTATTTTTAATTTAATAAAAAAATTTATGAAAAAATATTTAGTTTTACTAGTAGCTATTTCAATCTGTCAATCCATTAGTTCTCAGGAAATTATTAAAAAAGCAACATTACTTTGGGATACCTCGTACAGTATGATTGATAGAAATTTAGATAATGATTTAGATTATTTAAATGAGTATTTTTTTAAAAATTCAAATACAGAAGTTACCCTTATTAAATTTAGTAATGACATCATTTTAACTGAAACTTACGGTATTAAAAATAGCAATTGGTTAGATTTAAAAAAAGAACTTCAAAATACAACGTATGACGGTTCAACTAACTATAACAAATTAATAGTTTCAGAATCAGATGAGGTTTTGTTATTTTCTGATGGATATACTTACGATTCAAAATTTCCAAAATTAAATGCATCTCTTATCGTTATATCTAGTAATAAAGAATACAACACAGATTTTTTAAAAACCATTGCGAAAGGCTCTAAAAAAGAATTTGTTAATTTAAGAACTGTCCAATCTAACAACTCTAAAGCATCTAAATTTAAGACCATTAATGGAAGGGTTAGTGATGAAAACGGATATCTTTCGGATGTTACTGTTATTTCAAGAGACAATAATTTACAGACTATAACTGATAGTTTAGGTAATTTTTCGATTGAAGCCCAGAATAGAGGAATTCTAGAATTTAGATACATAGGGAAAAACACTATTTTATCTAGAGTTTCAGAAAGTACTTCAAAAAACATCTATATGACTGACGGTAATATGATACTCGATGAGGTTATCCTTGAAAATAAGAAAAAAGAAGTAATAGATAATGGGTATGGTAAGCTAGATAAAAAAAGTTTAGGGTACTCTGTTGAAACATTGGATGGAAATAAAATAATACCTTCAAATACTGATGTAAAAGATGCTGTATCAGGTAAATTTGCAGGTGTAAAAATAGGAGCTAATGATGATTTAACTCAGTTTGTGGGAAGAGGTAGATACACTACTATTTTAGGAAATCAGTATGGTCTTATAGTTGTTGATGGCTTAGCAATTAAACAAAGTGACTCTTCAATGGGTGCAGGTTTTATTGGTGATACAGGTTTTATTAATCCAGAAAATATAGAGAGTGTTACCTATTTAAAAGGTTTGGCTGCCACAAATATATACGGGACTGAAGGGAGAAATGGGGTATTGCTTATAAAAACAAAAACAGGATCGTCAAGTTTTAAAAAGAAAAAGAAAAGACAATTAGGAAACACACCTACCTATATAGACGATATTGAAATTGAAGAAGTTATTGATAAACCTTACATTAGAGAAATATCACAAACAACAACTATTGAAGATGCCTATAAAATGTATCTCTCTCAAAGAAAATTATATGGTAAGGATATCAGTTTCTTTTTTGACATAGCATCCTATTTTAAAAATTGGAATAACCCCTATTTAGTAAAGAGAATATTATCCAATGTTTTAGAAATAAATAAAAAATTAAATCTTGAGATTTTAAGGGCATTAGCGTATAAATACGACGAGTTTGAACTGTTTGAAGAATCTATCAAGGTAAATAAACAACTTATTTCTTTTAAACCTTCAGAGTCTCAATCATACAGAAATTTAGCTCTAAGTTATCAGCTTAATAAACAATTTACAAAAGCGCAAGAAATTTATAATAAAATTCATACCAATCAATATTCTGATGTCAATTCATTTAATGGGTTAAAACAAACTATTAATGCAGAATATAAAAATTTAGTAGCATTACACAATTCAAATTTAATAGCTACTAATATTCCAGAATTTTACAAGAAAAATGCTGAGTATGATACACGTATAGTATTTGAATGGAGTCATTTTGATGCCGAATTTGATTTACAGATTGTGAATCCTCAAAAAAGATATTTTACATGGTCACATACACAAAAAGAGGAATCCTCTAGATTTATTAAAGAAACATCTCAAGGTTACGGATTAGAAGAGTTTTTCATAACTAAAAAAGATAAAGGAGAATGGTTGTTTAATCTAATCTATTATGGTAAAAAGACTGGTGATAATTCTATGCCTTCTTTTGTAAAAGTGACAGTATATAGTAATTTTGGAAAACCTACCCAAACAAAAAAAGTAACTGTGAAAGATTTAAACGATTTAAATAAAAAAGAATCTATTTTAAAACTCGAAATCTAGTTATTTTTGTAATTAATTATGATATTATCATAGTAAGCCTGTTTTAAATGAATTATTCATTTTAAAATCAACTAATACACTCTATTCATTGAGTTTAATTTATTTTTAAAAACTTTTTTCAGCCCTAAAAATTATTAATTTATCACTCATT
>Ga0228629_1000134_pt1 | contig 20656 bp, 32 predicted proteins | sample 36DmetaG_FD_183022 | JGI IMG/M metagenome (GOLD analysis project Ga0228629, IMG submission 183022) | Seawater microbial communities from Monterey Bay, California, United States - 36D | ecosystem: Environmental > Aquatic > Marine > Coastal | place: USA: California | collected 2016-11-14
ACTAAAGAAGATATGGTTGATTTTAATAGTACAGTTTTTTCAAAAGAATTAAGTTCGTTGAATATTTCACCTAAAATAGATAAAGAAATTGAATTAGCAGGTGGTGATGCTTTATATATAAAAAGCGCTGTTCCTGGAGGTGATGATTTAATTATATCTTCAGACATGTCAGATGACGATATTCGAAGAACTCTTTTATTAGCTAAAGGTGTGGATGCAGCAACAGCAAATAGAATTTATCCTAAAATATACGAAGGTCCTTCTGAAGACCCTTATTCACAATTTATAACAAACTAATCTTATGCCTAAGTTTGAATCAAATAATACTATCTACGATATACCAGATAATATTGTACAACAATTTTTAACAGACAATCCTAACGCTATAGAAGTAAGTGCGGAAGAGCCGGGAAAGATAACTCCTCCAAAGGAAGACAATCAGGGTGTGCCTGTGGAGGAAAATGTAACACCCGAAATTCAACCAACCGCTACGGAATTACTATCGGAAGATATTTTATCGGAATCTCCAGGCGCAAAAATTGACTACATAAATGCTTTAACTGATCCTGAGGCTGATAAATATGAAATTATAAAAAATAGATATTTTATAAATACATCAGATCCTATTAGAGGTGCAGAAAAATCAGCTCAAGAAGAAGCTAATAAAAAATATTTAGAATCTTTACCAAAAAAATTTGATAAAGTAATTTTTACGTTAGAAGAAAAAAAAGCATATGATAAGTATAAAGAAAAAAATGTTTTAGATAGTTCTTTACTTAAAGACGTTTACGTGCGCCCTATTAACCCTGAAACATTAGAGCCGTACACAGGAATCGAAATGTTTGAAAATGTTTTAGAAGATTTTATTCCAGGATTGAAAATGCAAGCGGTTGCGCTTAAAAATATGGGAGCTGAATTTATTTCTAAAGCCGCAGGTAAAGATGCTTCAGATTTTTTATTAGGAAATAGAGACTTAAATTCTAAAATTGTAAAAAAAAATAATAAATATTTTTACGAAAAAAATGGAGTTATTTCTGGCGAAATTGGTGAACAAACTAAAAAAGTTCAAAAAGAATTATATGATGATTATATTGCTTTACAAGAAAGTATGCAATATAAAGGAAGTATTTCAGAAGGCTTTGAAAAAAAAGATTTTGCATCAACCATAGCTGGTATTGGTAACGCTTTTAGCGGAGCAGTGCAAACAATGGGCCCTGCTTTTGTAACTTCTGGTTATTCTCTATATCCTCAAGTTGCTGGTCCAATGTTTATGGACTTTAATATTTCTAAAGCTAAAGCATTATATAAAGATGACCCAAATGCTTTTGATAAATTAATTGAAAATGATCAATTAGATTTTAACACACCTGCTGCTTTAAGCCTTTTATCAACTTTGTCTGAAAAAATTGGGTTTTCAAGCGTAAGTAAAGCTATTAGTGCCGCTCCTTTTACTGGCCAAGCTTTTGTAAAAACTCTTTGGGCAGGTGGAACTGAAGCTGGAACAGGATATGCTCAATTTTTAATTGAAGAAACAAATAAAAATTTAGGTAAACAATTATCTATTGAAGAAGCATTAAAAGAAACATCAAAAGTATTATTTTCACCTGAAGCGTTAGAGGCTAGCTTACAAGAAGCTTTTGGGGGAATTGGAATGAGTGTTGCGGGAAGTGGTATTAAAGCGCTACGTGGCATGAGAGCTGATACATATCCAACCATTCAAGAGGATATCAATAAGTTGTCTGATTTAAAACAAAAATATAAAAGTTCTAAAGAAGATATTGTTTCTGAAGGAATACAAAAACAAATAATTGAATTAGAAGATAAAATAAAAAATGGAGTAACTCGTTCTAATAGTGTATTTTTAAACTCATCAGAAAAAGATATTGCCGATATTGATAATCTTGTTGATTTAAAAGATAAACAAATTGAAAGAAGTAAAAAATTAATTGAAGCTAAAGATAAAGGAGAAATTTCAGAACAAGAGTATTTAGATGCGCTTGAAGGTTATAAACAATCATTTATATCAGCTAAAAATAAAATAAAAGGAATTACTAAGCCTATATCAGAAGAGGCTAATAAATCTGCTCAACAAGTTGAAAATTTATATAATGAAAAAGGTAAAAATGCTATAAGTGAAATTATAGAATTATATAAACCTATGGCCGAGCGTTTAGCAATGAAGAGAAGAAATGTTCCTGGTTTTGATAAACAGCTTCTTACAGATGAAATACTTACTGGTAAAAGAGGTATTTTAGATTTAATAAATGAATACGATCCTAAAAAAAATCCCGGAGTAACATTACCAATGTATGTTAACAAATTTGTTGCTAAAAGAGCAATAGAAGCTTCTCAACGTATATTAAAAACAGAATTTGAAACGGATGTTACTGAAGCTAAGGCAGTTACGGATACAGTAACAGCAGAAACTGAAATAGAAACGCAAGAGCAAATAAAACAAGAAGTAAAAACAGAACTTGCTAAAGATCTTAATCTTACCGAAGAAACTCAAAATGAAGTAATTGCTGCTGTTGAAAAAACATTAGGCACTAAGTTACCTGCTGTAACAGATAAAAAATTTAGACAAGCTTTAACCACTGGTTTTAGGAATGAATTAACAAATACATTTAAAACTATATTTGGTAAAACTGCTGCATATGAACAGTTCCTTAGAGATAATTTTGAAAAAATATATCCCGCAATACCGCAAGAAACTATAAATCGTAATTTTAAAGAATTTAATGAACCTGTATTGGATCCTAAAACAGGCAAACAATTACGTGAGCGTACAGCTGAAGGTAAAAAAGTATTTAAAAAACGGGATATAGCTAAAGCTGAATTTATAAATTACTTTTTAAATGCACCCGGTAATGTTAAAGGAGCTCGTAAGACTTCATTAGCAAAAGTATTAGCAGATGAAATTGGGTTAGACAATGTGCTGACATCGCTATCAAAGCCTGAAGTTGTTGAAAAGTTTAAAGCTATTCAAGAGTTACAGGAACAAGAAGTGCCTAGTAATTTTAGAGCTGTAATATCTAAAGCAATAAATAGAATTGATAATTTAATAACAGCGTTAGATGAATTTGAGCAAGATAAAAGTATATTAAAATCTGATTTTGGACTAACAGTTCCTGCTATTAAAGTTATTAAATTATTCTTAAAAAGTGTTAAAGCTGGATTAAAGGCAGGGTTAACAATAGAAAAAGCTGTTTCTAATGCTTTAAAAAATATTGATAAATATTCTAAAGCTGAAAAATTATCGCCACAAGAGCAAACAATAGTTAAAAAAGCTGCTAAAAGTATTCCTGCTAAAGACTATACTTCTAAACCAGCAAAAGATATAATAAATAGAATTGATAAAGAATATGAAAAACTATTTAAAGAGGAACAATCAAAAGCTATAGATGAAGTATTAATTCCTTTATATAAAGATAAGGTTAAAGATAAAACAAAAGAGCAAAGGGTTGAATTAGCAAAAGAATTTTGGACATTATATTGGAGAACTTTTCAAAGAATAAAGGGAACTAATAAAAATGAAATGTATTCTATTATAAATAATATATTTGGAAAAGATTTTAAATTTACAAATAAATTAGTAGACGGTAAAAAATTTGAACCAAATAAAATTGACCAAACAAAAACAGCTCGCTTTGTTGAAAAATTTAAAAATAACAAAGAAAAAACAATAACTGAACAACATCAACAGGCTGATTATAATTTTAATAATTTTATTAATTTATTAATTTCTTTAAAAGAAAAATATAATAATAAAGAAATTTCTATTGATAGTGTTTATTTTTTGCTAAAATCTACTGGGGCAGATATGAATAGTGTTGGTAAAAGAATACAAAGATTAGGCAATAACACAGATATTGAAGCTTTAAATGCAAATAAACAAATGACTTTAGAGCATAATAGTCCATTCGATTTTACACTTAAAAATATTTTATTGCCTTTTATAATAAATGATATTAAATCTTCAAAAGAATTAGTAAACATTTTAAAATTACAAAAATTAGAATTAATTGATGAAAGTAAAGCTGCTAAATTAAATGAGACAAAAGGGTTAAATTTAAAAACGACAATGCCTGATGGCTATAAAATTACAGATGACCCTATAATTAGGCTTTTAAAAATATATCCTAATTTACAAAAACAAAAAATTAAAAATAAAAAATCATTAAATAAAGATTTTAATAAAATATTAGAAGAATCTACTGGAGTTAAATGGACTGAAAGATTTTCACCTGCTAAAGCTAGAGTGATGGCTAAAGGTAAGGGTAAAGGGGCAATTTTTGTTCCCTATTCAGCAGATGATTTTGTAGGTTTGCTATACACAACGCTTGCTGGTAAAGAAAAAGGTAACCAACAAATGGATTGGTATCGAGAAAATTTATTACGACCATTCTCAAGAGGTATTCAAGCTTATGAAGCTGAAAAACAAAGAGCTATGCGCGAGTGGTCTGTTTTGAAACAGCGAGCTAAAAAAGATGTACCTGGTGGATTGAAAAAAGAAAATGAATCTGGTTTTACAAATGAACAGTCACTTAGAATGTATATGTGGCAAAAACAAGGTTTTGATATACCCGGTATTAATAAAGGGGAAGTCAACAATGCAATAAGAGCAATAAAGAAAAATGATAAATTTAAATCTTTTGCTGATACATTAATGGGATTAAACCCAGAAGGTTACCCCTCACCAGAAGCTAACTGGATAGATGGTGATATAACAAGTGATTTAATTGGGTATGTCAATGGAGCAAAGCGATCTGAATTTTTATCTGAATGGAAAGAAAATAAAGATATAATATTTTCTGAAAAAAACATTACAAAGTTACGAGGCCTATACGGCGAAAAATATGTTGAAGCACTTGAAAACATTCTTTATAGAATGGAAAAAGGTGTTAATAGGAAAATGGGCCAGAGTAAACAAGAAAGAGCCTGGATGGATTGGGTAAACAATTCTGTAGGAAGTATCATGTTCTTTAACGCTAGATCCGCAGTACTCCAAACATTATCTACAGTTAACTTTATAAACTTTTCAGATAACAACCCTATTAATGCAGCAGCTGCTCTTGCAAACTTCGGACAGTATAGAAAAGATTTTGTAAAACTATTTAATTCTGATTTTTTAAAGCAAAGACGAAGTGGGCTGCAAACTGATATTAGCGCGGATGAAATTGCTAAAGCTACTAAAGGAAATGAAACATCGCCTAGAGCATTATTCAATGCTTTATTAAAAATTGGTTTTACTCCTACTCAAATTGCTGATTCATTTGCTATTGCTTCTGGAGGTGCTACATTTTATCGTAATAGAATTAGAAAATATAAGAAAGAAGGTTTAGAACAAAAAGAAGCTGAACAAGAGGCATTTACTGATTTCCAAGAGATTGCAGAAGAAACACAACAGTCGTCAAGACCAGATAGAGTTTCTATGGAACAAGCAGGTAGTTTAGGGCGTGTTGTTCTTGCTTTTGCAAATACGCCTATGCAATACGCTAGATTACAAAAGAAGGCTGCTCTTGACTTAGTTAATGGACGTGGCGATTGGAAAACAAATATCAGTAAGATTGTTTATTATGGTGTAATACAAAATATTATATTCTCCGCGTTGCAATCTGCATTGTTTGCATTACTATTTGATGATGAAGAAGAAGTTGATGCTAAGGGAAAATATTATAGAATAGCTAATAGTTCAGCAGATTCTTTATTAAGAGGAACAGGAGTTTATGGCGCAGCTGCAGCAACAGTTAAAAACGTTATACTTGAAATAATCAATCAATCTAAAAAGGATAGACCTGATTATACAAAAGCTGCAATAGCAGCAACCTCAATATCACCTCCTATAAATTCTAAATTAAGAAAATTAATATCTGCAGGAAATACATTTAAATATAAAGAATCAAGAGAAAAAGTTTTTACTGAAGGATTTAGTTTAGATAATCCAGCTCTCTTAGCTACAGGAAAAGTAATATCTGCCGGAACAAATGTACCTGCTGATAGAGTTGTACAGAAACTTGACAATGTTTATACAGCTATGCAACCTGAAACAGAACTTTGGCAATCAATAGCATTGTCGCTTGGATGGACTGAGTGGGATTTAGGTATGATTGAAAGTCAAACTAAAAAGTCTAACACTCCATTGAGAAAAGGAAGAAAGACTATTAAAAGAAAGTCTATTAAAAGAAAGTCTATTAAAAGAAAATCTATTCAATAAAATTAAATGAAAATATCTAATCATATATCTTACAAAGAAGCAACAAGATCTAATACAGCAACCAGGAAGGGTATTGATAATACTCCAGGAGACTACGAAGAATCTAATATGGTTAATATAGCTGTCAATGTTTTTGAACCTTTAAGAGAGTGGGTCGGCGGGCCTATTAAAATTAATTCTTTTTATCGGTGTGTTGAATTAAACAAAGCGATTGGAGGAAGTTCAAGATCACAACACTGTGAGGGTAGAGCTATTGATATTGATGATACGCATGGACATAAAACAAACGCTGAGATGTTTGAATACATAAAAAACAATCTTAGCTTTGATCAATTAATATGGGAATTTGGTACCGATAAAAATCCTAACTGGGTGCATGTAAGCTATGTTTCTGAAGATCAAAATAGAAAAAGATGCTTAAAAGCGCAAAGGATAAACGGCAAAACCACCTACATAATAATATAAAAATGCAAGATCTAAAAATAGTAATTACTAATGCATTTGCCTTCGGGCTTAGTATGTCAGATGCAAATGAAATTCTGCAGGCATGCAGTTTAGCATTAGCAATAATATATACAACAATAAGTATTATAAAAAAAGTTAAAGACAATGGCAAAAATTGATTTAGATGGAGATGGAAAAGCTGACATAAGTATAAGTTTACCCCAAATTATTACAATACTTGCAATGTTCGCTTCAATAGTAGGATCATATTATACTTTAAATGCTAGAATACAAGCTGTAGAAGTATCAACGAAAAAACTAAAAGAAAACGAACAGAAGTACACTTGGCCTAACCAAAGAAAAACAGAAGAAGAAGTAAAATCTTTAGAAGCAGAAATGCGTGCTTTTATGAAAGACATAGAATATTTAAGAAGAGATATTGACCGCAAAAAAAAATAAGTTATGAAAAACCCTTTTGCAAATAAAGAAATGAGAGGATATATTGGAGCAGCTACTGTATTTTTATTAGTTATGGCTCTGTTATTATTTTTAGCATTTTATGAAATACCAGAAACAAATAATGATATATTTAAAGTAATAGTAGGTATGCTAGTTGGATCTTTATCGGTAGTAATATATACATTTATAGGTAAAAATCCAGAAGAGCTTGAATCATTAAAATCTAAAAACGAATCTTTAGAGGGACAAGTAGCACAAATTGTTTTAGAAAAAGATAAGTTAGAAAAAATGTTAAGAGATTATCAAAGTGAAGTAATTGATAAGTTAGCATTATCAGGTGATAATTTTGAATTTAAAAAGTAAAACAATATAATGTTTAAATAAAAAAGGGGTAATCTTAATTGACTACCCCTTAATTTTTTATCCATCACAACTTAAACAATCAGGATCCATTGCATTAGCAGCAATATCACCTCTTAATACTGATTCAGTTCGCATGTAATATAAAGTTTTAACACCTTTTTTCCATGCTTCCATATGAACCCTGTTTAACCATTTAGGATCTGCCACAGACGGAAATGCTAAATTAAGACTTACTGATTGATCAATATAGTCTTGGCGTATACCCGCTTGGTTAACTAATTCTAATTGATTAATTTCTTTAAATGTTTTAAAAACATTCTTTAAGGGTTCTCCTTCTTTTTCATTAAGCTTTCCCGAGTGATCATAAAACCATCCATCGAGTTCTTTAATCCCTTGAACGGATCCACCATCTTCCAAAATTTTGTCCCAAGTTTCTTTAACATCAATTCCAATTTTTCTTAATACTTTTTTAAGTTCTTTATTCTTTCTAATAAACGTACCTTTAGCACTTTGCTCTGTAAATACGTTAGCAGCCCAAGGCTCAATTCCAGGAGATACGTTACCGCTAAGCTTGCTGTTAGAGACTGTAGGGGCCACAGATCGAAGATGAGTGTTGCGCATACCAGTACCGACGCACCAGAGCGGCTCCCCATATACCTCTGCAAGATCTCGCGATGCTCTTTCAGACTCAATCTTAATTTTGCTAAAAATTTCACGTGTTTTAAATTGAGCTAATAAACCTTCGAACGCAATGCCATTCTTCTGGAGTAGACTGTGCCAGCCCAATACTCCTAGACCAAGGGCACGCCCTTTTTCCGCACTGCGGACAGAGTTTTCGAACCCTTTCATATTCTTTGCTTTTTGAATAAACTCCTCCAGCACTCCGTCTAAAAACCATGTAGCATCATAAATTAAATTAGTATTTTTCCATTCATCGTATTTATCTAAATTCAATGAAGATAAACAACAAACAAAAGAATGTGATTCATCTGTATGTAATGTAATCTCACTACATATATTTGTCATATGAACCTTGAGCCCATTTGATTTGTATGCTTTTGGGTTATTCTTGTTTGTATTTCCCTTAAAGAGAATATAAGGTTCTCCAGTTGCTTTACGTTTTTGTAATAACTTTCCCCATTTACGTCTAGCTTCTTTATCTCCTTCACTAAGTCTTCGCATAAACTTGTCACCGACCACAGCGCACTGGTGTAAGTTAAGGGACTGCCTATTGACGTCTCCTTTAGGTTCTCTGATCTCCACCCATTCTTCAAAGTCGGGATGATCAATATTAATGTTAACTGACGCAGCTCCTCTGCGGACAGATCCTTGATTAGTGGCAAGTATTGTTGAATCGTATATCTTGCAAAACGGGACCACTCCATCACTTGTTCCATTACCTGTAATTTTAGCTCCGGCAGGGCGAATCATATTTATTCCGATACCAACACCCCCGCCGTGTTTAGCCAGTAACATCATTTCTAAATTCTTTTGACCAATATCCTGAATGCTATCTGCTACGTCAATACCAAAACAACTAATAGGTAAACCTCTATCTGTACCCGTATTGGAAAGCACAGGTGAAGCTAAGCACAACCACCCCTTCCATATGTAATCAAAAAACTTTTCAGCTAGCTCTGGCTTGTACAAACGCTTCGCAACAGCATTAGAAACACGCATATAAGCGTCTTTTGGAGATTCGCCTTGTAATAAATATCCACCTGTTATTGTTTTTTTATAGACTTCAGTATCCCCCCAGGTTGGGTAATCTTCGCCTTTTATCCAATCATTATTCCAATTCATTATCTTCAGTCTTCTTCTTGTTCAAAAAATCTTTCTGTAAATCGTCCAGTGCTTCCTGATAACCCGGAATACGTTTTAATGTCTCTAGCGTCCCAACTGAGAGGTCTCTTAGGTTTTCTAGTTCGCCCAGCATCTTCTGAACCACCGCCCCCAGTGTTTCCACTTTGTTGCGCATTTCTATTATTTTGTTTTCTTTCATTTAATTTATTTTTCATTACCAAATATCTTCAAAGTCTTCTCCTTCATTTGCTTTAGAATAATCAGTTGGGCGAACAGCAAAAAAGTCAGTGTGAGTATGCCCGCCTGTAAGGTGGTAGAACCAATCAAGATTATTTGAGGCTGATTCATTAAATTCAAAGTACAACCCGAGGTCGAAGTAACCAAGTTCTTGTAGCTTCTCATTAAGTCTTTTTCTAATGAATTGTTTAAGATCATAAGATTTAATTCCTTCGACATCTCCGGCTTCAAACATTCTATCAATATATTTTTCTTCTGCGGCAAGCATTGTTGTTGCGGCTGCAATAACATCATCTCTACAATCGTTTAAAAGGTTTTTGTCTTCTTCGCACATCTGTCTAAATAATCTACAACCCATTTTAGAATGTAATGATTCATCACGTACACTCCATTTCATTTGCTGTCCTATTCCCTTAAGCAAGTTACGTAGTTGGAAAGAATAAAGAACCGCAAAAGCAGAATATAAACTAACGCCTTCTGCAAATGCACTAAACACTGCAAGACTTTTTGCAATTTTTTTAGTATCGTTTCCTTCATAGCCAACTAAATTATCAAACCTTTCCATTGTAGCTTCGTCTTGTAAGAACGCTTCAAAGTTTTCAAGGCCAAGAGTTTCATTTAAATAACTGTAAGCTACAGCATGTATTGTTTCTTGTGAACCAAACATCATAGCCATTTGTTGTATTTCGTGCTTTGGAAACCAACCCACAACTTTTTGTGTCCAGTAATCGGATACAGCACATTCAGTTTGAGCAAAGCCTAATAATATATTGCCAACTAAACTTTTTTCTTCAGGTGTTAGCTTTTCGTTCCAATCTTTAACATCACCTGACATAGGTATTTCTGTATGCAGCCAAAATGCTTGAGCTTGTTTTAACCAGCCCTCTGTATAGTATTCTGCATATTCAAATGGTTTGTAAGGTATTCTAGGTGTAAATAATCCCATATTTATTTTTCAATTTTTAATGATATATCTACAAAAGGTAGATATAAAACGTGTTCTACAAATTCTTTTTCTACATAAGATCTTATGCCTAGAAGTAATCCAGGATAAAAACCAATGCTAAGTTCCCAATTTTTCATAAACATTTAATATTGTATCTATCATGTATTTCTACAATTTCTTTATATTTTACATAGCCTCTATTTTGTATAGACCACTTAATCCACTTTTCAATTTGCCTCTCAGCATACTTTAAGCGAGCTACTTTTTTTTCTTTTGTAATATGATTTCTATTACCCTGTCGCATTCCTTTTGATTTTGTGGTTTAAATAAAATATATCCAGGAAATTGTTCAGTCATTAATTTTTTAAACAACTTCCATCTTATAGGAAAAGATTCATTTGGTCTACCTTTGGTTTCTATTATAAAATCTTCACCAATAAAATCAGGCGTATACTTTATAGGTAGTATTCTTTTACCACCTCTATTAGTAAAATCACCTTTTGAATTAGCTTGTCTTTCATAACTTTCATTTTCAAAATGAAAACCATTTACTAAAACAAATGTTTCTCCCTCATACTTTGCTCTTATCTTAGCTTTCTTTAAAGCCATATACATATATCTTTCTAACCCTGAAGCAAAGTTATGACCATCATAGCTAATCTTCTTAGCTCTTACTGGTCCTTGTTTTTTCTTACTCCTCCTTTTTCTTAGCATCTCTAATATAACATTCTTCTATTTCCTCTCTAAGTACCATGCGTGTTTTTTCAATATAATTAACAGCATCCATTAATTCTTCTTGCAAGTGATTAAGCCAACCATCTAATGTTGTATTATTATCATCATGCATGGTAACACCATACTTTGAAAACCCTACATCTGATCTAGATGTTATTTTGCTTATAACTCTTTCTATTATTTTATCTCTCATAACTGATCTTTTACAAATGTTCCATTATTCATTTTACCAGTTCTAGTAGATATTTCATCATAAGCAGACTGAATACAGCTTTCAATGTCAGTACCTGCAAGGTAGGCGAGATTAGTAAGAACAACGACACAATCACCAATAGCGTCGATAATATCTGGTTTGCTGTCTTTAAGTATTCCTTGCGATAATTCTCCTGATTCTTCATATAATTTAATTAATTGAGTTTTAACATCTCCCTTATCATAGATACCACGCTCGTCTGCCCAGTCTCTAATGAGTCCAAATATGTTTTCCTTGTTGTACGTTGGTTGCGCCATAAAAGCCTCATAAAAAGCTTTATTATAAATGTAGCAGCTATTTTTATCAAACTGTGAAACATAAGAATTTTTTAATATCCATTCAGAAGATTCTTTAGTTAATTTAAATGTACCTAATGGAGTTTTCCATTCGTAGCCATATGTTAATTCATTTTCTAAATGACCTCTTAAATCAGTTAAATGAACTTTAAATGTAGTTGTTTGAGTAGTTGAATTTGATTTCATTTTTTTAAATAAATTTTTATATAATTTTCTATCTACTTTATATCCATAATATTTTTGAAGTTCTATTTCTCTATCAGATATATAATTAATATCATTAGAAGAATCTAAAACTTCATATTCATTAGGACTATATCCCTGCACAAGCGTAACTCTCTTTTTTAAATCACGTGCTACACCTATTTTTTTACCAGGTATATGATAAATATAATACGTACTATTCATTTTTCTTCATAATTTTATTTATAATATTAACGCTTTCTTGTGAAAGCCATTTTGCAGGATAATTTGTTTCTTTAAACCAAAATTTAAACCGCAAGTTTTGCTTTGATTTGTGGGTGGGATTCATAATTATTTAATTTAAACATATTATGTGAAGGAATAAAAACAAAATTTCCAGCTCCTTCTTGAATTTTTAAACCAAAAGATAAATCTAATTTAGGTAATACTTTATTATCTCTTGATAGTTGTTGCTTAGCTTGCTCCATGTGATTATTATATAAATGACAATCTCCTAGTTGACCTATTAGCTGGCCTGCTTTATATCCATTTCCTTTAGCTAGCATTTCTAAAAGTAACCCGTACATAGCTATATCGTATGGTAAGCCTAAGAATATATCAACAGACCTTTGTTGCCACATAAGATCCATCACACCATTATTTATATAGACTTGAAAACCATAATGACAAGGAGGCAATGCCATATCGTCGAAATCAGCAGGATTCCAAGCATTAACCATAAGTCTTCTCGAAGATGGATTTGTTTTGATGTCCAATAATAAGTTAAACAACTGATCAACCCCATTGAAATTTCTCCATTGAAAACCGTAAACCTTACCAAGAGTTCCATCAGTCCTTCCTGAGGCCTCATAGTTGGGAGTCCAATAATTAACATTATGGTTAATAAGGTATTGCATATCAGTCCTACCCTGAAGTATCCATAGTATTTCCGTAAGTGCATGATTAAAATTTATTTTTTTAGTTGTTAAAAGAGGGAACCCACCACTCATATCATGCCTAATCGTTCTGCCGAAAACAGCGCTAGTACCTACTCCTGTTCTATCATCTTTGGGTTTCCCTCCATAAAATACTCCGGATAATAATCCTTTGTATTCCTCATCTATATTTATCATAATAATATTTTTTTAAATTATACGTTTCTTCCCATATAATATCTCTAATGTAAACACTAGGGGTTAAATTAATCTTTTTAAAATTAGGCATAAAAGAAATGCCAATCTTCCACTCAGTAGGATTTGGTCCTTGCTGAGCTGCAATAGGTGATATTATAATACCTTGGTTTATACAAAAATTGTGCCATTTTGTTTGTTCTTTGGACGGAGAATGCTCTGGCATCCATATTGTTTTTGGTTTCGCCATTTATTCCCAAGGTAACGGTTCGCTCTGAATCTGTAAAGGCTCATGAGGAATAAAACAACCTGATTTAGGTTCCCATTTAAAATGAGCTTCGGCACCATTTTCTCCTAAATTTTGAAACTTTACTTTAAGAACCTTCGCTTTAACTGTTTTGTTTTCGTAATCCCTGTGAACAAGCAAGCCATGATAACTAGCATCATACCACTCACCACCTCCTTTGATATTATACATAGTTGGCTCTTCAATTTTTCCATTTGCATCTTTATACATTTTTGTAGGATGTGCAACAATAAAAACTAATACATCATATTTTTTTGCAAATATTTCTATTTTTTGTAGGTATTCCATTGTATACCTATTTACATCCTCTGTTTTTGAATTAATATCTCTCACCTTATTAAAAGGATCAATAACTAAACATTTTATTCCCTTACGTTTAACTAGCTCAGCGCCTTTTTTTAATATTGCTTCAAGAGTGTATCTTTCCATATCAATATGAAAAAAATTAGTATTACAATGGTCTGCTACTTGTGTCCATTTATCTCCTCCAATATCACTTTTTGACGGCATACCCTGCCAAATTTTTCGCATGAGTTTATGAGCATGGAGGTATGTCGGTACATTTTCAGGTGAAGCGAATGCTGTTTTCCAGCCATAGTTATTGTTGTAGCCAATAACCATTTGATCGACGAAATCCGATTTCCCAGAAGACGGTATACCAGTGACCGTAATAAACTGACCAGTATAAGTTGAAAATATATCATCAAAATTTTGAAGGCCAATTTGAAAACCTGGCTTAAAGCCATTCTTAACAAAGTCCGTGATTTCATCTTCAATATCCCTGAACGTTGTAACATTCTCAAGCGGTACAGGCTTTGATCCTGCAATACACTTTGATAGTTCTTCTTTTCCATATTGAGTTAAATATTCGTTAGCGTCTTTACAATCTTTAAAAGAAGCTAAATAACAAACCTCAGATCCTAATCTTCTTACTAATTCAGCTTGTAAAGCTTGACCAGCATCATCAGAATCGACTGCTATAATTACTTTTTCTTTATCTTCAAAGTAATCAATGCAATTATCTAAGTAATCTAAATTATTGCTATTTAATGTAGCACCATTAGGTACGGAAACAACATTTTCAATACCTGCTTCATATAAAGAAAGGGCGTCCATCTCGCCTTCTACAATAACACAATAGTCATAACCAACTATTCCATTTATATTATAGAAAACTTTTTCAGCGCCCTTATAAAGTTTAAAATTCTTTCTACCATCTCTATATTTTACATTGATGAGTTGATCACCCATGTAATAATTAAAGTGTATAGCATTCTCGGTTTTACCGGTTTGTGGCATAAACTCAAGCCCCTCAGTTACCTTCAGAGCTTTGAGCGTATCTTTACTTATGCCTCGTGATTTAAACCATTCTTCTACCTTAGTACTTACTTCCTTAACAAACTCAGGGGTTTGAGGTCTAACGTAAATTCTATCAGAACCACCCTTTCTTTGGTAAGTATGTAATTGAAAAGTTTTATCACAGTTGTGGCAAGTACCGAGACCCCGTTCCCAATCATAAGAAGCACATTTCTGTTTCTTATTTTCAGGTTTTCTAGTGTGAGAACATACAGGACATATGCCTTGTGTTTTCCCAACTTCTAGATCGTATTGATTGAATGTATCAATCAAATATCCATTGATCTCTGTATTGTTTATCATTAATCTTCTATTAAAATAATGTTGCCGTCTTCATCTTTTACTATATGAGAAAAATCTTCATCCATTTAGAACGGTAAATCGTCTGCTGCTGGAGATGAAGGTGCTTGCGCAGCCATAGTGGCTTGAGCTTGTTGATTGTCACGTGGTGCTGGTTGTGGAAATTCTCCATTGGTCCACACTACTTGACTGTTTCCTAAATAAACTTTAGGTGTTTTAGCTTCTCGTTCCTCTTTACTTTGTGAAACAATAACTGGTCCTTGGTTTCCAAATTGATCTACTTCATCATTAACAGTAATTGTTACAGGTAAATACTTACCTTTCTTACCTACGATAATAGCTTCTTTTGGAATTGCACTTAAATTGATGCTGGTTTTAATAATTCCTGCCATAATATAAAATTTAATTAAAGGGTTTTAGTTAAAAAATATTGATCTGGATCAAAGTTTTCTGTTTTGTAAAACAGTTCATATACTTCGCTTGCTCTTCTTACTTTATCCAACCCTGATTGATAAAATCTGTCGGAGCAATCAAAGATACCAATTTGGTGTGTATTTTTATCTATAACCAAGAATAAAAAATCATAACCAAATAGTTCTCTATATATATAAGCCTGACTATCATAATTATATTTAGAAGCTGAAAATTTAAATTTAGAAATATCGTTCGTTGTTTTCAAATCAATAATTAGTTTCTCATCATGATTAACTATATCCGCTTTACCTTTCCATAAGTTGCCTTCTAAACTGGTTATACCAGGCACTTCATATTCATTAGATTTGTTTTGAATAAAATCTTTACAAATCGTATTGTTCATCATCTTATCTTTCATCATCTCAATCATATCTACTTCATGCTGAAGTAAACACAACTCTCCATCTGAAACTTCTTTATAAGCTTTTGTATTCCTTGTAGATGCTTTTACAACTTTATACTTTTTAAGTTTATCAGGTTCTAATATACAAGTATGAAAGTAACCACCTATTAAAAATGCCGCAGATGATTTTTGAGGTTGCCTAAAACTTAAAGGATTAGACAACAACGAATAAATATCTGAATTACTTAAATACTGTTTTCCGAACTTACCATAGTAATGTTCATCTTCCCTAAGTTTATTAATTGCCTGATCTAACTTCATATGATTTTAATTCGGATTTATCTACTACTGATACATCATACTTAGTTAGTATCGCAGTAATCTTACCTCCTGATTTTATATATTCAACAGCACTGTTCCAATTATCTGTACCTTTAGATAGTTTTGGTTTAGATGTTTTTGTTGAATGGTTATTAGTAGCATCTGAATCCGCAGTATCATCTATTAATAATAGATTACCTAACGAATATTTTTTACCATAAGAAGATGCTGAACCAAATTGTTGAGGTACTTGCATACCTTTTTGATTGAAGTCAACACCTACTAAAGCTGTAGCTGGAATAAAGTTTGCGCCTTCTGCATCGAATATAGTAGCAGTAGATTCTATAACGCCATCCCCTAAATACTTTTCGTTAACTGTAAAATATACATTATATTTTTTGTTAAATGGTTTTAAAGCTTCAAGAATATCTTCAGCTGATCTAAAATTATATTTTCCAAATGAATTGAACCTGGATTTTTTAGATTTAAATTCTTGCTGAATCAAACTTAATTTTTCATGAATAGTTTTTTTGCTCATTTTTATTTAATTTAATTTAAAATAATTTTTAACTTACAGTAAATCAGACACTTGAGCTGGGTCAACATTTTCTATTAGCTTGTCAATAGCATCGCGCTTTATTTGAGATATTCTAACATAAGCAGCTGTCCCCTCAATTTTTAATTTTTCTGCAATTTCTTTAGCCTGCATTTTATCACAGTCTAAACCGTAACTCATGCGTAATACATCATATTCTTTTATAGATAGATGCGTTTCCATTATACTTAATAAATATTTGTTTAATATATCTATATTGTATTCTTTTGTTGGATCAATAATATCATACTTCATATTAGTATGGTGCTCAATGCTATCAATACTTTGAAAAATACTATTAAAAAATATTTCTACCATCTTTTTTTCTTGTTCAGAATTTTTACGCATATCATTTAATTTATGCTCTGGTATTCTAATATTCCCTCTATTAATATCAATAGCTCTTCTTATTGCTCCTTTAATTCTTTTACTTAAAAAAGATTTTAATGTTCTTTCTGGATCGGTTGAAAGCTTAATTGTTTGCCATTCAATTTTATCTACAGCTGCAATTAAACCAACTGTACCTTCTTGTATTAAATCTGTTATATCTAATACTCCCGATGCTTGCTGCATAGTTGAAAATGATCTAGCTATGTTCTCTACTAATTTTATATTCTCTACAATTAATTTATCTCTATCGTTATATAAATCTAAATTAATTTCATTTAAATCATTTTTAAACCTAGCATAGTTTGGAATGTTGAATTTCTTCATTGAGTAATGCTTTTTCTCTGTTTAAATCATTTGTAATATTTCTGTATATAGTTCTCGTAGATACGTTCAATATCTTAGATAAACTTTTTACTGTGATTTTCTTAGAGTTATCGTGTAGCATTATCATTGCTTCATATATATCCGACTCTTCAGCTTTTTTCTTTTTACCCATTAAAGTACCTACTATCTTTAACTTCTCTGTGCTTGTTAATCCGCAATTGTCTTTAAATATTATTTTTCTTATTTTGTTTTTAGGAGATTCTTCTAAATCTTCTTTTGAAACTTCATAAGCAATATTGTATATAACATGCTCAGGTATTGTAAAGGTAACAAATCCATTTTGTTTATCAGCTAAAAAATAAACTAAATCCTCAAATTGTTTATCGTCTAGCTTAGGGTTTAAGTGCCAAAGCACTAATATGTGCCATTTAAAAGACTTATAAGTTGTTATTTTTGCTTTACTTCTGAATAATTCATAACACTCATAGGTACCCTCCTCATAAAATTTACCCCAACTAAATATTTCAGTGGGAGTATCGTTTATAGGATCGCGTCTATATATAATATTTCTACGATGCAAGTACTCTATGTTTCTGTGTGACATTAGCCTATTACTATTTATATATAACTACCTATCGTCGCACTCTGCTCCGATGATCTCATATACTATTTCCATATTTGATAATTCTTCTTTTGATAGTTCTTCAAGTAGTTCTTTTGTTTTTCCCATTAGAATGATAATAAATTTAAATATTTTTTATATTTTTTCATTTGCTGTGTTTTAGATTTCAGCACTTTAACTTTAGCATTTAATTGTCTTCCAGACAAATCAGATATATCAAGTACCTCACGTGATAATTGCATATGCATTTCAAATATATAATTTCTTACATAATTAATATGTTTTTGTTTTCTTGTTGTAAAATTTACTTTCATATACTTTATTTTTAACTGATAATTGTTTATTAATAATTTTATGAATATATAATTTTCTGCTCATTTATCTTATACCTCTTAATTTAATTTTTAACTCTGTTATCTTACGCTTGATAGCATCTGCCTCTTCATATTTTTCTTGTCTTACGTATTCTTTTTCTAAATCTTTCAATTTATCTAATTCATACATATAATATGCTGACTCAGAAACTTCGCTTGTATTTCCAAATTCATCGCTCAATATATATAAAGGATTATTTTTCTCGTATTTTTCCTGTTCTTTTATAAGTTTTTTAAACAGTTTTTCAGCCAATTTTTCTAATTGTTCATCGCTTAATTCCATAGGTAATATTAAGTATTGCTTGTTATAATATTTATTTAATATTTATCTTTTTTAGTTACATCTATTATCAAAGCTATACCAACCAGTAAAATGCCAGTTGACAATATGAATAAACTAAAAGTTATTATTTGCATCATAATTTAAATCCGTTGTTATTTACAATTTTAGTTTTATAAGCGTTTTTGCCATTAAATATAATTTCTCTGTACTTATAGTACTCTTTGTCGGTCAAAGGCTCACAGCGGCCGTGTATAGCATTCTGTGCACGCCATTCGTTAGCTTTAGCCTTACGTTTATCTTTTACGTATTGTTTTAATTCTTGTAGTGTCATAAATATGTTTTTAATTGTTGTGATTCAGTAAACTTATGTCCCATTCTTCTAAGCTCTTTAAGTGAAAACTTATGCCTATGAATTAAACCTCTGTATTCTAATAATACTTTTCTATATTTTTCTTTATAATAAGGATCAGGTATTATTTCTTTTCTAACACGAGCACTTTTGGTTTCTAAGACTTTGCATAGATTTTTATATATGTCATAATATTCAGGTGCAAATATTTTTATTTGGTTTTCAAATATATTATTAATACCATGGATTGCGCCTGCATGGTCTCTATTTACAAGCTCACCCATTGCTGTAAGAGAAGAATAAGTAAATTCTCTGCATAACATAAAGTATATTGCTCTGAAGTAAACAGTATTTCTTTTTCTATCATTAGCAGCAAGATCTACTTTATATTTTTTTTCAATAATTTTTTTAATGTCTTTAATTTTTAAAGATACTTTTTTTGTTTTGTTCATCTTATAATTTTTTATAATTAAATTGTTTTAAAATATATCTGTTTAAAAATCTACCTTGGGAAGATGAGTTCTGTAGTCCCTCAAATACATGACGAGGTACCTGTTCATATTCATATTCATCTCTTGAATTGAATTGTATTTTTAATGTTTCATCAGAATAATTGTATAAAACTTTTCTAATTGCTTGAGAGTCAATTGATAATAATTGTATTTTAGAGTATTTCATTTTTATTTATTTATTAATTTATTTATTTCATTTAATTCTAATTGTACAGCTTTAATAGCTTTAGTAAATTCATATATATTATATTGTTCAGCCTCACTTATAGGGCTATCGTCATATATGCCTGTTTGGAAATCAAGTAAAAAATTCCAAATGCCAGATGTTGTATCATTAATATTTGCAATCATTTAATATAAAGGTTTAGTATATTCAGGTGAAGTTTTCCAGTGTTCCATTAAATGTTCACCAGTTGAGTTGTCTATATAATATGTTTCAGTGCCTATAGTTATAAATACTGAATGTTCAGATCGTACATCTATAATCATAACGTTAATTCTTTAGCCATATATGTTGTATATGGTATATTTGTTTTCATTGGTTCAATTAGTTCAGCCATTCGCATCCATACTCTTAGGTTGCTAATGTCGCCCATAACTAATTTATAAGATAGATCAGGCCAAGCAGCGTGGTGTCTGTTACGAAATTGAGTGCGTACACTTAATCTGTAGTGTGCTATTTTAGATATTAGCTTTGCCTCAATTCGATCGTCAATTGGATTTGTCATAATGTTTTTTTTAAAGTTATTATTAATTTGTGTGAAGACCTCACCGCCGGTTTTATTACCTCTGCAGTGGTACGACGGTTTTTGGTCAAACAAACACACAAACTAAATTTTATAATGATGGCGTCCATTTGAGGTTCTTCAGGTAGCTAATCCCTATCCTCGCTGAAGCCAACAGGGTAGAGGACCATCATAAATGTTACGCTTCTCTGGACAATGCCTTGCCACGCGGTTCTCATAACATTTTTGTTATAATTGTTGATTAAGTATATAGTTTATAACTTGACTTGGTGTACCGGTCATTGTACGTTCTTCGTA
>Ga0228629_1000164_pt1 | contig 19265 bp, 21 predicted proteins | sample 36DmetaG_FD_183022 | JGI IMG/M metagenome (GOLD analysis project Ga0228629, IMG submission 183022) | Seawater microbial communities from Monterey Bay, California, United States - 36D | ecosystem: Environmental > Aquatic > Marine > Coastal | place: USA: California | collected 2016-11-14
ACCTTGTGACGTCCGCCTTGAGTGAATTCTCCCCAAGGTGCACCAAAAACTAAGAACAACTGGAACAGGATTACAACTACAGTAATTAGGATGTATAAACTAACTGCTATTTGATTAAATTCCATGGGTTACATAGTAGGTTATTTTTAAAACTTAGAACTTATAAATTTAAATAGAGCAGAATTAGAAACTTGAGTGTAGAAAAAGGAAAGTTAAAGTGAATTTTTTAGATCTATCATTACTTCTAGCTGTTTTGTCATGTAGCTTAGCTACCGGATTTATATTCACCTATGCAGTTGTAGTAATGCCTGGCTTTTCAAAGCTTAATGACAAAGCCTTCATCAAAGCATTTCAAGTAACAGATGCTGTAATCCAGAATAACCAACCACTTTTCATGCTGACCTGGGTGGGGTCGATTATATCCGTGATAAGCGTCATCTCCTTTTCAATAGTTAATCTTGAATTACCATATGCCTGGCTCATGATTGGCATAGGTGCAATATACTTGATAGGAGTACAGGGTACAACGATTGCAATACATCTACCTTTAAATAACCATATTCAAAATATTGATGTCGATAAATTAGATGACCAAACATTAAGTAAGGAACGTATAAAATTTGAGACACGATGGGTCTCTTTTAATAAGTTACGAACAGGGATTGGTTTTATGGTTACGTTGCTTTACCTTCTAGTTCTCATAATTAGATAAAACTGTAACAAACAAAAGAAACTTTTTAATGTATAAACCATAATTTGTTTGCTCTTTATTTAGTAATATTAAAAGAGGTTAAAAAATGGATAAAGAGAAAAAAACAAATATCTATAAATTAATTTTAAGTGCTGGAATTCCTCTCGTTTATGCACTTACTTTTCTTCCACCAGATATTACATTCTCACAATCTATATATGCTTTAGTTTCTTTTGTAGTGATAATGTATTTTGCTATAAAAGCATTAAAATATTTTAAAATTATATGAATTTATTCAGAAATTCAGGAATAAAATAAAGAGTATATGAAGTTCAAATCTAAAGCCTGGATAGGAGTTCTAGTATTCTTAACTATTGGTTGGCCAGTACTAGCTCCTGATTACACCCCCACGCAAGTAATTCTTGCTACAGTTTTTGCATATTTAGCAGTACGCCTCTTTGGAGTAGTCCTATCATCAGGATCTGGAAAAGATATCTATTCTCAATTAGATGAAGAGGAAGACTCTGGAGAACCGCTCTAAGGCTTCAACACTATTTGTTGCAACTCTTTATTTGGGGGAAGTATAGACATTTGAGAATCAAAAAGTAACAATTAGTCGTCGTTTTGAAGTTTTTGTTTTTTAATAGGGCTCAATCCAGTTTCTATTTTTTGTTTATACGCTTTTTGAAAAGATTCTAACTGCCAGCCATCCATTCTTGACATGCTGGCCTCAACCACTTCAGTTTGTTCTTTGTCAGAGTACGAAGACCATTTTGTTATTTCAGCCGTTGTTCGCGCACACCCATAACACAAATCACTTTCTGGATCGGTTACACAAACATTGATGCAAGGTGAGACAATTGCCATTGTTATATACTAATTTGTTTTGCAAGTTTCTTTGTTGTATTTCTAAGCTCTTCTTTAGGATGCTTGAGGCCTTTTGGACCACACTCAAAAATACCCGTAAATTGATAGTCATCTACATAGTCATACTGTCCGCCAAGAAAATATATATCACCTGTTGCGTGTTTAAGGATTTCACCAATAACCTTTCCACTAAGTGAAGACTTATCAAACTTACCTTCGCACACAATAGTTATTTCTGATTGTTTAATTTTTTTGAGGAGGTTGGTCTTTTCTAAAAAATACTCTGAACCAGAAATAAGCTCGCAGCCAAAGATTTCTCCCAATGCAAAAGATAGACCACCTGCTGCACCGGTATCTTTTTTAAATGGATCAAGTGGAGTGCCGAGTTCTAAGGATAAGATGTCATATATTCTCTCAAGCTGCTCCTCAAGATACTTAATATCTTTCTTGTCTAATCCTTTTTGGGGACCATATGTAGCTATGGCTGAATTGCTACCAAGAAGTGGGATTGAAGTATCCGTTAAGACTCTCAACTCTAACTTGGCGAAAGAATCTGCAATCTTCACTGCAGTGATATCTTTAAAGTCTCTTGGCTTGGGATTGGTGATGATATTTTCTTCTCTATAAAATTCAATCCCCAGAGAGCTCATCAATCCAACTCCTCCATCTACTGTCCTAGAACCACCAAGACTCAACACGTCAATATTTGGTATGACTTCTGCAAGTGCTGATGTATCAAGATTAAAAGGATGATCTGATGTGTTATTTACCCCAATTAGTGAGGCAGATTCAAAATATATGTCGTTATCCACATTTAAATATTCAACAGGTATCCAATTACCAATAAAGTCTCTTGTCATAGTGATCATTTCTGTTTGCATGTTGTAATGTTTTAATATTTGAGTTGAATGCTCTCCCCCATCTGTAACAGGAAAATAATTTGCTTGTATATCCACATCTTTAAATACAGAGGTTACGGTTTTCAGTACTTCAGCAGCTGAAAGAGTTCCTGAAAACTTATCACTGTAAACATTTATCCGCATGATTCAAGTTTATTTATATATAACCCTTAAAACCAATAAAATATAAGAATGAAGGTTGGATTCTTATCAGACAAAAATGGATTTAGAGCTCCACTACACCCAGATTCACTCAAAAAATATGACAAAACACAGCTTTTTGTTGATAAAGATATTTTCAAGAATCTTGAGTTGAATGCTAAAGATTATAAAAAACTAAAACCCCTGAACAAAACCTCACTAAAGCAAATGGATGTTGTCTGCTTTGTTGATACTGTAGAAATCAGTGATATTAAGGGTTTGAAGCAAGATGCTGCAGTCGTAGGTCTGTTTAATGCTAAAGCTAAAAAAGAGATTAAAAAAGTAAGACCCGATATTTCTTTATATGATTTTTTTCAATTACCAAGAATATCAAGAGCTCAAAATCTTGATGCCTTATCCTCCCAAGCTAACTTACTTGGATACTCTTCTGTCTTACGTGCTTCATTAGAGACTTCAAATGTTATACCAATGATGACAACCGCTGCAGGGAATATTTCTCCAGCAAAAGTTCTTATCTTAGGAATAGGTGTTGCTGGTCTACAAGCTATTGCAACAGCCAAAAGACTCGGTGCACGTGTATGGGGATATGATGTCAGAGCAGATGTGAAGGATCAAGTAGAAAGCCTTGGAGCAAAGTTTGTAGAGGCAAGTTCAACTTCTCAAGATGGCGTTTATGCAAAAGAGCTTACAAAGAAAGAGGAGTCTGAATTAAAAAAAGCATTAGCCAAACAAGTTATTGAAAGTGACATTGTCCTTACCTTTGCTCAAATACCTGGCAAAAAAGCACCGTTATTAATTGATAAGAAAACAGTCTCAAAAATGAAAAAGAACTCTGTTATTGTCGATTTAGCTGCAGCTACAGGTGGTAACTGTGAGCTTACTAAAGTAGGTAAAGTTGTTCAAAAAGACGGTGTCAAAATAGTTGGAGAAACAGATATTTTAAACAATGTGAAACATGCCGCTACAAAGCTGTATTCCGAAAATATTAGAAATCTTATAAAGCTGCTGGAAGAAAATCCAGAGGATGAGATTTTTGTAGAGATGAGTCAAAATGACTGAGATATTTTTATACACCTTACTCATTACAGTTATGGCCAGTTTTATTGGTTATGAACTCATTTCAAAAATACCACAAACTTTGCATACACCTCTTATGTCTGGTTCAAATGCTATTTCGGGCATTACCCTCATTGCTGGAATTTTGATTTATCCAAATGTAGTAGATGATGTTTTGCTTAAAACAATAGTGCTTATCGGAGTTGCTTTTGCAACTATGAATATAGTTGGCGGATTCTCTGTAACTGGCAGAATATTAGAAATGTTTAAGAAAAATGACTGAAGCACTTTATCTTATCTCCGCAGTACTTTTTATTCTTGCTCTTAAATTGTTTTCACGTCCTTCGACAGCATTCCGAGCAAATAACTTAGCCATTGGAGGGATGGTCCTAGCAGTCATCTCTGCGTTCGATCTCAAGTTTGCTGATTATGATGTCTTCTTTTATTTAGTCATCCTTGTTTCAGCTGGTCTTGGTGTACTTGTTTCTAACAGAGTACAGATGACTCAAATGCCAGAGTTAGTTGGCATTTTTAATGGACTTGGCGGTGGAGCATCTGGAGCTATTGCCTATGTAGAGATTTCAAATAGTGCCTTGGTTCTTTCAGATTTCTCCGTAGCAGTATTTTCTATGACTGTTGGTGTCTTTACGTTCTCTGGAAGTTTAATTGCTGTAGCTAAATTACGTGGAAAGTTAAATAGTTTCAATGCCACACTGATTAATTTACTATCTGGTGTGTTGCTAATTGGAGTGGTTGCATTATTAGTAACAAAAATAGACTTCTCAGTAGAGTACATCATCATTCTTTCATTACTACTTGGCATTACTCGAGTGATATTAATTGGTGGTGCAGATATGCCAGTGGTTATCGCATTTTTAAACTCTTTATCAGGAATTGCTGCAATGGCGGCGGGATTTATTGTGAACAGTATCATCTTGATTGTTGCTGGTGCATTAGTTGGAGCATCTGGAATTATTCTTACTCTTTTAATGTGTAGCGCAATGAATAGAACTATTTACCAGGTACTTAAAGGTGGTTTCGGAACAACGAAAATCAACAACGAATATGAAAAAGATCCGATTAGTACTTCAGCTGAAGATATTGCGATTCAGTTAAGCTACGCAGACTCTGTTGTTATTGTGCCAGGATATGGAATGGCAGTAGCTCAAGCACAGGCAGCAGTTAAAGAACTAACAAATACCTTAAAAGAAAAAAATATCGAAGTGAAGTTTGCTATCCATCCAGTGGCAGGAAGAATGCCAGGACATATGAACGTTTTATTAGCAGAAGTAGATATTGATTATGAGGATATGTTCACCTTAGAAGATATTAATTCTGAGTTTTCCGCGACTGATGTTGTACTTGTTATTGGTGCGAATGACGTTGTAAACCCATTAGCAAGAACAGATGAAAGTTCGCCTATCTATGGGATGCCAATCTTGGATGTGGATAAGGCAAAACAGGTTGTTGTAATAAAAAGATCCATGTCACCAGGTTATGCTGGGATTGCTAACCCACTCTTTATTGAGGAAAATACAAAAATGTTATTTGCGGATGCAAAAGAAGGCTTAGAAAATATAGTTAAATCCTTCGAACTAGTATAAAAATTTATATACTCCATACATGATTAACGGTGATTATCTAGCAATAGAGAGACCTTTACTTTACCTTCATATTCTCGCCGGTTTTATTTCACTTGCTATTGCCTATATCCTTTTATTCATCAAGAAAGGTAATAAAAGACACAAAAAATTAGGGATGATTTATGTATATGGGATGACAACTATTTTTCTCACTGCAATTCCATTAAGTTTGCTTGGAGAATTCAACCCATTTCTGTTTGTTATTGCCATTTTCTCCTTTTATCTAGCATTTTCAGGATATCGCCAAGGTCGAGATAGAAATGGAGCACGCGAGCAAATAGATAAAGTTCTAGGTGTATTCATTACTGCTACAAGTATTCTTTTTTATTCTATGGCTGTGAGTTTATATTTAATCGAAGACTCTATGTGGATTACCTCTGTTGTTTTTGGAAGCATAGCATTAGGTATGGGTATTAATGATTTTCGTCGTATGAAGATAGACGAACGTCCAGATTTTTATGACCGAACTAATCTGCATTTAAACCTTATGCTTGCGGGAACTATTGCAACTACAACCGCGTTTATTGTGACTTTAAATCCATTTTCGATTGATTGGCTTAACTGGGTTGCCCCAACTATTGTTGGAACTCCTATTATTATTTATTTCTCAAGAAGAGAGTTGGCTAAAAAAGTAACTTAAATTACTTGATACTTTTAGCTAACTTAAGTACATCTCTCATTGTTTTTACAATCTCATCAGATTTGAAATATCTTTTAAAGAGAATTTTTCTTGAATTTACAAAGGTGTCCTCAATTTTTAATCTTCTAAGTTCTTTCTTAGATGCCTCAACGATTTCTAGATTTCTTTTAATAAAAAGACCTGTTATGTATTCATCATCACCGTCAAAGTCACCTCTCCAGTTTATTTTCAGTCCCATATCAAAACTTTCTGGAAAATACGCAAAGAAAGAGACATACGTTGTTGAAGACTTACCATGGCTTCTTGTATAGACTTCAACTTCACAGTTGTACCCATCTAGTTCTCCAAATATCTTTTTTTTTCTAAATATATTTTTTGAAAGTACAGATGTAAAGCCTAACGTCTCTGCTGCATTAGAAAGTGCTGTATTAATTCGCTTATTTGAGAAAATAATGAGCCATACAATACCAACTACAAATAACACTGGTATGACGATAGAGATTACCTCACTCATAATTTCATTGTATAAACGTATTGCTATGAATGTATGTTCTTTATTATTATGACTACACATGGAAGAAAAGAAACAATTAGATGGCAGGTCCATAAGAGGAGAAAAGTTATATAAAGCAACTCATGATTTGCTTTTAGAGTCTGCCATTGAGTTGTTTAATAATCCAAAGCTAAACCTTGAAGAAATCACCCTCTCTCAAATCGCTAAAAACTGTAATCTCTCACAAGCAGTAGCTTACAAACACTTTCCAGACAGAATGATGGATGTTTATGGTGCAGTTGTAGGAAAAAGAATTGATGAAATGCTTGAAAAGATAAAGATTGTATCCTTGCAGGAAAAAGATTATATGAAATTATTAGAGAAAATAATGGTTATATTTACTGATTCCGCAATTGATCTGGATAACGCTACAAGAATTGCATATGTGAATAGGCATATACTTCTACGAAAAAATAAGTGGTTCCAGCGTCAACCAGTAGAAGCTTTGACAGAGATTCTAAAATCTACACCTGGACTAAAAGAAAAACCAAGAGAAGTAGCAAGGCGCATACATTTCATGTGGACTGGTTTACTATTTTTATGGATAAGTTATCAAAAAGGAGATCCTGTCTACGGTGCATACACAGATGCCTGGTTTAGAAAAGAAACTAAGAATATTGTCTCTTTAGCTTTAAAGAAGTAAAGAGTTTAGATTTCAAATAAGTAGAGTACTCCAACTCCGAGCAAAATCCCCAAAAGTGTTATTCCAACTTATGTATAGTATTTAAAGTTTTTTGAAAATTTTATTTTTAAATGTGATTATTACCGCATAGAGCGAAATGAAGAATCCTATGAGCATATAAACTTTTTCATAGTTAATTTATATCAAATTGAAGACCAGCTATCCAATTTTCTCTGGTCCAAACAGAGGAGTAATTTGAATTGTTTGCGCCCGAACCTGGTGTTATCGTCACACCCGCAGCCGCCGCCTTCTGCTCAAATAAATCCAGAGAATCCTGGACTGTGGAGGCATACATGCTTCCTGAGTTATCAATACTTAAAACAATTTTGGCGCCACTCGGTAAAACACTTGCACCAATCAAGTCCCACCAATCTGAGGTGCCTGATACAACACTGTACGCATCCGTTCTTGAGACTCTAGCATGAAAGGTTGTACCAGCAGAAAATTCATTCATAAAGGCAGTCGGTATTTTTAAGGAAGAAGTTAGCCCATTGGGTTGTGAAAAATTGTAATTATCGTTTGAAGATTTAGGCTCTAGCAAGTGAAAGCATCTGTTTGGATAAGAACTTCTAAAATTACTCCACTGAGCAGCCAAATCACCAGCTGATGGACCGCCTGAGTCTTCATCAATAACAGAAACAACCCATCGGTTAGCATTTGTAGATGAGTCTCCACAAGCTGCAAGCTTACTTGTCACAACATAGGTCCAGTTGAACTGTGTTGCTGCTGTATTGTTAGTACTAAATGCGTTAGTGAAAGTATTTGCAGCTACATCAATAGTTGTAGCTCCTGCAGCACTAGGTGTAAAGGTTGCTGTATAGGTAGTACCAGATCCAGAGAAATTACTGAGTGTTCCACCACTGACAACAACATCTCCAGCTGCAAAGTTCGTTGTACTCTGGCTTGTAGTAAAGGTAAGAGAAAGTGCACTATCTGATGAGGTAGCACCATCACTGACTTCAGAAGCAGTAATTGCTATGGTTGGTGCAGTGCTATATGTCCAGTTGAACTGTGTTGCTGCTGTGTTATCTGTACTTGTTGAAGCATTTGTAAAGGTACTACTGGCAACATCGATAGTTGTTGCACCCTGTGCAGTCGGTGTAAACGTTGCAGTGTACGTTGTTCCAGATCCAGAGAAATTACTGAGCGTTCCACCACTGACAGAGATGTCACCTACAGCAAAATCAGTCGTACTTGCACTTGCAGTAAAGGTAAGAGAGAGTGCACTATCTGATGAGGTATCTCCATCACTGACTTCTGAGGCGGTAATTGTCATGGATGGTGTACCAGGTAAAGTTGTAGTTGTAGTTGTAGTTGTAGTTGTAGTTGTAGTTGTAGTTGTAGTTGGACTAGCAGCTACTGCTGTTCTACACTCATTTCTTGTAAATGTAGTAGTTGGACTCTTTGAAGACTGACCAATAGTGTCATAGGCAATGATATAAACCTCTTGTTGGCCGCAAGTCGTATCGTTTTTAGGTGAAACAAAAAGTCTTGTATCTGAGATGGTTCTAAATGTTGAGAGTGCACCATTAACATACACCTCGTAGTAAGAAACTTGTATATCATCAGTGACAGCACCAACTGGAATATTCAGATTAAATCTAGTGCCTAGCTCAGAGACAGTGAGTGGAAGTGATTCATCCCAGACCGGTGGTTTATCAACAGTGGACTGAGTTGTGGTTGGATTATTTGTAGAACAGTTATCAGCACCGTCACATGCAACAACTTCAAATTCATATGTTGTATCAACTGCCAAGCCATCAATTTTAAATCTCATGTCACCACTCGTGCTACTACAGCTATTTATACATGCGTTAGCATCTAGTGTTGAATGAAGTTCTCCATCCACATATAGCTGAAAAGTATCAATTGGATTGTCATGAGTTACGTGACCCCACAATACATCCATATATGTTCCATTAATTCTCATAAATTGAAGTTGATCATCTCCCCAGACTGGACCGTTTGAGTTTGAAGTGAGAGGAGCAGTAGTTGTATACGCTGCCTCTCCAAGAAGTAACTTAGGTAAGGTCTCGGGCCCAACCATGCCGTCTATCTTTTCTAGACCAGCTTTTTCCTGAAATGACTTAATAGCCTGTTGCGTACTCTTGTCATTGTCTCCGGTAGCCGGACCGCTAAGTAATCCTAAGTCAATAAGCTTTTCTTGAACCATAACAGTGAAAGAGTCTCTAATTGTATTAGACGCAACAACAGCTTGTTCTTTAAAAGCAGGTAGAGAAAAGACTGTTGGTTCAGAAATGGTAGAGTTTGAAGATGTAATTGCTGGAGGAGCAGTATCATCCGCAAAAACCTTATTGCTGTTAATGCTTAGAAGTAACGTTATAGAAAGTACTGCAGTAATAAATAAGGACCCGTTTTTGAATAAAAATCCAGAACTTTTTTTAAAGCTCGCTCTAATTTTTTGGGCATCATCCGTAGACATAGAAGGATTTGGAAGCTGGACAGGAATAGCCAACTCCTTCATTGCCTCAATTATTTGAATAGACGAAACTTCTAGCTCATGTGCTAGTTTATAAACCTCCACCACGGATATAAGTATAGTAGAGTGTAATTTTTTATACTGTACTTATTGATAACAATAAGAACGATTAAAACGTAACTAACTTGTTACAATTCTAAATATGAATAAGATAGTTGAAGTTCTAACTACACCCCTAGTAGCTTTCCCACTCATACTTACCGGGATGAATGCGATTATTTATCAAATAGCTGGCAAAAAAATTGGAAAAATTTATGGTGCAATAACGGCTATTTGGCTGATTTCAGCTGCAATCTATGTTTGGTAATCTTATTCTTTGTAGTTATTCCAAGCTACATAGTTTCCAGCAGGAAAACCGACTGTAAATATTAAGTAGCCTACCCACAAAATAGCTAAATTATCTGTCCCCACGAAAACATCTTCTCCAAGTGCAATTAGTAATGGAACTGCACCAGCTACCGTAACGTATCTCCAAACATCAGGTATCACACCATCAGCAATTGCTGTATATGTAATTACAGTAATTAAAAAGAAAAAGAAGAAAACTCTTAATGCTGGATCTTCAACAGGTGCGCCTACTTCCAGTAGACCAGAAATTAACATCGTCGCTGCAATCATAGCAATACCGTTTTGCCAGTTGCTTGGTAGATCTTTATGTTCTATTAACTTATAGCTAAGAAGTATTACATTTGCAAGGGCAACAGCTCCTATGAATGCCATAACCTTATCTAAAATAGCAAATTCAAAATCAGGTATCTCATATGCCCAGGCGATGAATAATAAAATCGAAGAAACTTTCCCCTGTGTTTTATCATCTTGTAAAAATAGATTAAATTTTTTCATTGTTCTCTCTTTTGTAGTCCTACTAAGCATCCTAATTCGTAAATTTTAACTTTTCAGAGGTAGGAATAGAAAGTTAAAAAATAGAACCAGCTCCGAAAATCCCTTTTTCATATTTGGTCTTTGCTAGATTTTGGGCTGGTTCTATATGATAATTATTACCGTGCTATCGTTCATCAATAGCACTCTTCCTGATAATCCAATGGCCCCCTTTATTGCTACTCTCAAGCTATCAAGGATTAAAAAAGATTTCCTAAAAAAACACAAATTTGCACAAGGCTAAGTTGTTTGTGAATTGCAAATCGATTAAAATGGTATCTTGTGTGACTAAATATTCTTAAAGATATATTTATTAAAGACACTCATCTTCTCAATCCAAGTATCTTCATAAAAATAGTTAACAGATGCAGCAACAGAGGAAAGTAATGCATTTCCATCCTGAGGAGTAAAGCAGTACCCGGTTAGTTGATTGTCTTTAACATGAAGTGAGTCAACAGCTACTATTCCGTGAGAAAGTAGTCTGCCGTGATATCCGTGATCTCTTCCAAAAGAGAAAACCTTATTAGATGAAAGCTTTTCTGTAGACATTAAGTGTTCACTATTTGCAAGTTCGTTCATAACAGTAGTTAATTCTGTATTGTCTTCGAAAGAAAGGTTAAACCAGAGGGTGTGCATGTACTGTGTAGGTAACTTAATTGCTGAAGAGAATAAATCTAATTTAGTACCTTCCTGGTCAAAGAGTTCGTATACATCTCTTGCATGATGTGTCCCAAATTCCTGATTATCATGTTTTGTTATTGTTGGTGATGGAGCAAACGAATCATTTTGTGAAACATCATTAGCTCTTCTTAAGCAAACAAACTTACCTTGAGTAAGAGTACGTCCAGCATCTAAGGCAAATGTTTTTACAATTGATGCCATGTTATGTGTATTACATGATGCAATGAGATATTTGTTTTCATCTCTTGTTAAGGCGTCATTATTAATACCCCAAGCAAAAAAGGAACCAAATCCATGCTCTGAACCCTGTGCCATAAATCTTTTTGTAGGGTCGAGTTTAGAGTAAACATCATCCCAGTTCGTATTTCCACTCGGCGTGCAGTCAATGATTACCTGTGAGTCTTCATAAGCATTCTCAACATTACCTGCATCAAAACCGAGTTCTTTAAATGCTGCAATAGTATCTTTCTTAGTGACCAGTTCTGCACCTTTACGCTGCAGAGCCTCAACTTTACCTTTCTCTTCACTTAGAGGTGTGCGTTTAAAGAAGTAGACATTGTCAATACCAAGTGCCGGTTTATGTTCAGCAAGAAGACCAATCAATGGCTCGCCAATTGTTCCAGTTCCGACGACTAAAATGTTTTTACTCACTAATATATTAGAATATCAAAAAATTATGAATAGCAACCTCATTTTCGAATTTTCCCCAGATAAAACTGACGGAGACTCCTCATTGGTTGATCTACTTGGAGGCAAAGGGGCCAACCTTGCCGAGATGAGCAAGATGGGTATTCAGGTTCCACCAGGTTTTACAATTACCACTGAAGCATGTAACTCTTTTATTAAAAACAAACAGCTTCCTGAAGGCTTGGTAGAGGATGTGAAAGAATCCATTTCAAAACTAGAGAATTTATCAGGTAAGAATTTTGGAGGACAGGGAAGCCCTCTATTGCTATCTGTTCGTTCTGGGGGAAAAATATCTATGCCAGGAATGATGGATTCAATTTTAAATATTGGATTAAATGATGATAATGTTCAACAGCTAGCTATAGATTTTGATGACGAGAGATTTGCTCTAGATTCCTATAGAAGATTAATCCAAATGTATTCCAATGTTGTCCTTGGATTGGAGCATGAAAGATTTGAAGCAGTCATTGCTAATAAAAAAAGAATGGACAATGTCGTTTCTGATGCTGATTTTAGTGTCGACCAATTGAACTGGATTATTGATGCGTATAAAAATACAGTAGAACGATTTTCAAATGCTCCATTTCCTCAAGATCCACATCAACAACTTATGGGTGCGATAGAAGCCGTATTTAATAGTTGGCTAAATACAAGAGCAGTGACATATCGAAAGATAAACAATATTCCAGACTCATGGGGAACTGGTGCAACAGTACAAACCATGGTTTTTGGAAATCTTAATGATCTATCTGGTACGGGTGTAGCTTTTACACGAAACCCATCAGATGGATCAAAAGAGCTCTACGGAGAGTACTTAATGAATGCTCAAGGAGAAGACGTTGTCGCAGGAATAAGAACACCGCTACCTATAAAAAGTAGTGATGGTGATAGCGCACAATCCCTTCAAGAGAAATTTCCGAAATCATATGATGATATTTTAGAAATTGCCAAAAAACTAGAAGACCACTTTAAAGAAGTTCAAGACATAGAGTTCACTATTGAGAATGAAAAAATTTATCTACTTCAGACTCGTAAAGCAAAAAGAACTGCTCAAGCAAGTGTCAAAATTGCAATTGATATGGAACAAGAAGGAATTGTCACTAAAGAAGAAGCTATAACAATGGTAGATGCGAATAATATCACGAACTTATTACATCCTCAGTTCGTTGAAGCACAAGATAAAAAATTATATGTGAAAGCATTAAATGCTTCCCCAGGAGCTGCGGTGGGTGAGATTGTTTTTGATGCAGATAAGGCTGAGGAAGAAGCTAATAAAGGTAGGGATGTAATCCTTGTACGAGACGAAACAAGCCCAGAAGATATCCATGGGATGCATTCTTCAGTAGGTATTCTTACAACAAAGGGTGGAATGACAAGCCACGCGGCAGTGGTAGCAAGAGGGATGGGTAAACCATGTGTTGTCGGTGCTGAAAGCCTGACTATAGATTTCATTGAAAAAACTATCAGTAACGGAAGTGAGACGCTGCATGAGGGAGATATCATCTCAATGGATGGCAGCTTAGGGGAGGTCTATATTGGTGAGCTAAAATCTGAACCACCAAAACAGACAGAAGAATTTAACACCCTCATGAATTGGTGTAATGACATAAAGAGACTTGCTGTAAGAGCAAATGCAGAAACAGCATTGGATACAGCTAAAGCATTAGAGTTTGGGGCAGAAGGTATTGGCTTATGTAGAACTGAACATATGTTTTTCGAAGGGGAGAGAATAACTCCTATGCGTGAAATGATTATGTCAGACACAACACAGGGAAGAAAGAGAGCTCTTAGAAAATTAATTAAATATCAGATTGCTGATTTTGAGGCTTTATTTCAACTCTTGGGAGAAAAACCAATAACAGTCAGATTATTAGATCCTCCAATGCATGAGTTTCTTCCAAAAAGTGATATTGAAATGTCAGATTTAGCTAATGCTATTGGTGTTTCTCCAGGATATGTACGAGAGATGCTACTTAAGCTTTCTGAAAGTAACCCAATGCTCGGTCATAGAGGTGTTCGTCTGGGCTTAAGTTATCCAGAGATATATGAAATGCAAGTAGAAGCAATACTGCGAGCAGCGCATAATCTTTCCAAAGACAAAGGAATGACTATAACGCCAGAGATAATGATCCCTCTTGTTATGAATGCTGAAGAATTGGGTCAAATGAAAAAGATACTCTTGAAGAAGATTAAAAAGCTTGAGAAAAAACTTGATTACGATTTTACGTATACAATCGGAACTATGATTGAGCTACCAAGCGCAGCTTTAAATTCAAATTCTATTTCTGAACATGCTGACTTTTTCTCCTTTGGAACTAATGATTTAACCCAGACAACCTTAGGGCTCTCAAGAGACGATGCTTCAAGGTTTTTAAATGAATATGTAGAAAAAGATATTTTCAATATAGACCCTTTTGTATCTATTGATGTTGATACTGTTGGTAAATTAGTGGAGATGTCTTCCTCGGATGGTAAGAAAGCTAATAAAGATCTAAAAATTGGAGTCTGTGGAGAACATGCGGGAGAAGCTAATTCTATATTCTTCTTAAATACTTTAGATATTGATTACATTTCGTGTTCACCATACAGGATTCCAACAGCTCGATTAGCAGCAGCTCAGGCAGAAATTAACAAATAATCAAATTTCTTTGATACATACACCTAACTTTTAGAGTCTTAGTTAGTAGGATAAAAATATGATATTAAAAGATAAAAAGATATTAATAACTGGAATACTAACTGATAAAAGTATTGCTTATGCAACTGCTCAGGTTGCAATAGAAAATGGAGCTCAAGTTGTTGCTACCGGTTTTGGAAAAGGTCTTCGAATTACTGAGAGAATCGTCAAAAGATTACCTGGAGATATTCAAGTTTATGAAATGGATATTCAGAACGAAGAACAGGTAGTAAGTGCTGCAAATAGCATCAAAGAAAACTTTGGAAATCTAGACGGTATATTACATGCCATAGCATTCTCGCCAACTGAAGCAATGGGTGGAAATTTTATGAACACTAGTATTGAAGATGCTTCAACATCATTTGAAGTTTCTGCTTTTTCGCTAAAGACCTTATCTCAAGGATTTAAGTCTTTGTTAAACAATCCAGCTTCTATTGTTGCATTAGATTTTGATAATTCACAATCTTGGCCAGGATACGACTGGCAAGGTGTTGCAAAATCTGGACTACAATCTGTCGTGCGATATCTCGCCTACTACATGGGAGAAGATGGGGTAAGAGTAAATGCTGTTTCTGCTGGACCTTTGGCAACAACTGCTGCTAAAAATATACCTGGTTTTGGTGAAATGAATGACGAGTGGGATCAAAAGGCTCCACTTGGGTGGGATTCAAAAGATGCAATCCCAGTTGCTAAAGTGGTTAACTTTTTATTATCTGAATATTCTGAGGCTGTATCAGGAGAAATTATCCATGCTGACGGGGGAGCACACTCTGTTGGTGGAACGATGTTACCCTAATTAATTTTTAAGATTTTTTAAAAACCAATACTCCATTATGACCTCCAAAACCGAAGGAATTCGACATAGCTACATTCATTTCTTTTTGAACAGCATCATTGGGTGTATAGTTCAGATCACATTCTTCATCAGGACTGTTTAGGTTTATTGTTGGAGGAATAATACTCTTTTGAAGAGCGAGCACTGAAACCATAGATTCAAAGGCTCCACCACCACCCAATAAATGACCTGTCATTGATTTAGTAGAGGAGATATCTAAATCATATGCCTTATCTCCAAATACAGTTTTAATTGCAGCTGTTTCATTCTTATCATTTGCAGGCGTTGAGGTTCCATGGGCATTTATGTAGTCAATATCATTTATTGATAATTCAGCATCTTCAATGGCTTTTTGCATTGCAACTACTGCGCCTTTTCCACCTTCTGCGGGGGCAGTGATGTGATAAGCATCGGTAGTCGCTCCATAGCCAGCAACATATCCATATATCTCTGCACCTCTTTTAAGTGCCGATTCTTCGCTTTCCATTACTAGAACTGTTGAGCCTTCTCCCATAACAAAACCATCTCTATTTTTATCAAATGGTTTGCAAGCTTCTTTGGGATTTTCATTATTAGTAGAAAGAGCTCTAATTTGGGCAAACGCTCCAATAGTCATAGGGGTTGTTCCAGATTCTGTTCCTCCAGTCACAACCATGTCCACAACTCCATTTTGAATCATATTCTTTGCTTCACCAACTGCATTAGCAGAGGCTGCGCACGCGGTAGTAATAGTTAGAGAAGGCCCTTCAATCCCATACTTAATTGCTACTTGACCGGTACTTGAGTTAGGCATTAATTGTGTAATTGCTAATGGATTAATTCTTGAAGCACCTCTTTCATCGTAGGTCCTAACAGCTTGTTCTGTAGCTCCAATTCCTCCTATACCTGTACCAAATACAATTCCAACATTGGGTCCTAATCGTTCTTCAGGGTTTAAGTTTGCATCTTTTAATGCTTCTTCAGTAGCAAATATTGAAAGATGAGAAGACCTGTCTAATTTACGTGCATGTTGTTTACCCATGTACTCATTTGCGTCAAAATTTTTAACTTCGCCAGCAAAAGAAACAGGAAGTTCATTTGTCTCAAAAGAAGTTATTGTATCAATACCAGATTCACCCTTGATTAACTTATCCCATGTATCGGTGACATTATTGCCTAAAGGATTAATAGTTCCAAGGCCAGTGATAACAACACGTCTTTTAGACATGATTTTTTATAACTTAGAATGCAGTAGGTTTACGGCCTGGCCAACTGTTCCAACATCTGTAAGTTCTTCATCATCGATTTCTATTTCAAATTCATCTTCAAATGCCATAACAACTTCTACAATTCCTAAAGAGTCAATATCTAGATCCTCTTCAAGTTTTGCCTCCATAGTGACTTTATCTGCCTCAATACCAAGTTCATCGACAAATAGTTTTTTTACTTTTTCAAAAACTTCATTTACTTCCACAACAATCCCCCTTAACTTAAGTAGTAAGTCCTCCATCAACTGGAAAAACTTGTCCTGTTATATATTCTGACTCATCTGAACACAAAAAAGATACTATGTTTGATATATCTTCTGGTTTACCAACTCTCTTTATTGAAAGTTGTCCTATAATATCCTCTTTTTGCTCATCATTTAAAAATGAAGTCATATCTGTATCAATATATCCAGGGGCGATGACATTAGAAGTTATGTTTCTCGAGCCGAGCTCTTTGCTTATTGTTTTTGCTAATCCTATCAATCCAGCTTTAGATGCTGCATAATTTGCCTGCCCGGTATTTCCACTTATTCCCGCTACAGAGGAGATGAAAATAATTCTTCCCCATTTATTTTTCATCATATTTTTTACTGCTCTTTTAGAGGTGCGAAAAGACCCGGTTAAATTTGTATCGATAACATCATCCCAGTCTTCTTGTTTCAATCTTGGGAAAATATTATCTTTTGTTATTCCGGCATTATTAATCAAAATATCTATAGATGAGAATTCATTTTCAACCGACTCAAAACATTGTTCGACTGACTCTTGGCTTGTAACATCAATGCTCACGGCGATAGCTTTTCCACCATTTTCTTTAATTAATGTCACAACTTCATCAGCTTTTTCTTTAGAGGAAGAGTATCCAACTGCAACATTACATGTTTGCCCAAGTTTTTCAGCAATAGCTTTGCCAATTCCTCTTGAACCACCTGTAACTAAAACTGTTCTCATTATTGAGTTTCTTTTTTCCCGTGAACAAAATAGTCGATGGATTCTTGAATAGCATCTATACCTGTTCCATCGAATTCTGGTAAAGCAGCATCAGTTTCTCCTAGGGGCGTTACACGCTGCCCTAATTTTATTGCAGCTGCTCCCCATGCAAGCCCAGCCCCAACAGCAGTAATTATCATAGTTTCGCCACCTTTGATGGAACCATCTTCTATGCCATCAACAAATGCTGTAGGAATTGAAGCTGCAGAAGTATTCCCATATTTATGAACATATTTTAAAGTTTTGGCATTTGGTAATTTTAGATTTCTCTCTAACCCCTCAACTATTCGTAAATTTGCTTGGTGAGGAATAAGCAAATCAATATCTTCTTTTGTTAAACCAGATGCCTCAATTGCTTCTTCAGATGCATTACCCATAGCTCTAATACCATTCTTAAAAATTTCTTGACCATCAAAAGTCCAAGTCGTTTCTGCTGCAGCATATGGAGTAAATCTATTCATCGCTGAGCCAAAGTTAGGAACTTCTAAGATTGCTAACTTATCAGAACTTAGACCATTTTTAAATGAATAAATCTCACCTTCTGATTCGTCATTACTTGGTTGCACAACCATGGCACCAGCACCATCTCCAAAAAGTACGGCTGTATTTCTATCAGACCAGTCAAGCAACCATGTGATATGCTCTGATCCAATGACTACGGCATTCTTGTAAATACCACTTTCTATAAAAGCTTTAGCCTGTTGCATTGCATAAAGAAAACCGGCACAAGCAGCATTTACGTCATAAACAATAGCATTCACACAACCCATCTTTTTCTGAACATGTGCAGCTGCAGATGGAACAATACTGTCTGGTGTACAAGTAGCTAATATCACAACATCTATATCTTCTGGTTGTAGACCAGCAGTTGCGATTGCTCTAAGTCCCGCAACAGTTGCCATATCAGAGTTGTTTACATGTGAAAATCTTCGTTCTTTGATACCTGTTCTTTGCTGTATCCATTCATCAGAGGTATCTATAAATGTAGCCATATCATCATTAGTTACTACGTTATCAGGGACGCACTTACCCCAACCAGTTATTGTTGACTTCAAAATTACTCCCAACTATTGAGTAATAGACTCTAGTGAATTAATTACCCTAATTTCTTTACTAGATATAGACTTCTTAACCATTCCAGCAGTTACATTACCGGGACCAATATGTACCCATTCCTTTGGATTAATTTCAGACTCGATCTTAAGTATTTGGTCATAAAATAAGACAGAATTATCAATCTGATTAACTAATCTCTCTTTAAGCGATTCTATATTTGCTAAGTTTGCATCAACATTCATATATACAGGTATTGATCCCTCTTTAATTTCGATTCCCTCAAGAGCAGTTGCCAGCTCTGGCTTAGCAGGAGATACAATTTTACTATGAAAGGCACCAGCAACCTCAAGAGGTATAACTCTTCGAGCACCTAGTGCTTTTGAGTTTGATTTTAGATATTCAAGATTTTCATTGCTTGAGCTAATAACAATTTGGGAGGCATCGTTATAGTTTGATATCCAAACTTCAATATCTTGGGAATTTAAAGACTCAATTTCTTTGAGTGTAGAATCCAAGTCCG
>Ga0228629_1000178_pt1 | contig 18634 bp, 14 predicted proteins | sample 36DmetaG_FD_183022 | JGI IMG/M metagenome (GOLD analysis project Ga0228629, IMG submission 183022) | Seawater microbial communities from Monterey Bay, California, United States - 36D | ecosystem: Environmental > Aquatic > Marine > Coastal | place: USA: California | collected 2016-11-14
TCGAAAAATGCACTCTTCATGTCGCGATGCATTTCAACCTGTCAACTGTGAGGCGATTGCAAAAATTACTGTTGAGAGCGGCAAATTCAACCATCGGTTGACAGAATACTATCAATCCATTTGTTCAACCGCAGAAAAGCGAACCGTGGCACAACAGCCCACTCGATATGAAACTGGAACACGAATCGCACAATTCGTTGCAGGGCCTTGGCTTCATTCAGAGGAAATAGAAGCTATTGTCCAAACCGGTGTGCAAGCAATCGTCATCCAAGGTACTGGCTTAGGCCACCTGCCAATTGATGACCCTGGAAAGGATGCTCCTGAAAATACAAAGGTGTGGAGGGCTCTAACACGGTGTGTTAACCGTGAGATCCCCATCGTTGTCACCAATCAGTGTATTAACGGACCTGTTGACATGAATGTCTATTCAAAAGGGCGAAAACAAATAGAAATGGGAATCTTGGGTCACGGTAGTGTTGCTGCCCCAGAAACGGTGGTTGTCAAAGTACACTGGGCATTGTCAAACAATGTCCGAATTTCTGATGCAATTAGTCGAAATCTATGCGGAGAAGGCAACAATCTCCTTAGAACATAGCCGCTTGAATGAAAAACCGACATGAGGTGGGGATAATATGGCAGGCAATTCGAGTGAACGTCTCGAGGAACTCCAATACAAGCGTGAGCAAGCACGTTTAGGTGGAGGCTTAAAGCGCCAAGAAGCCATTCGGAGCAGTGGAAGAGGAACTGCCAGAGACCGAATTGCGATGCTGCTGGATGAACAGTCTTTTGTTGAAATCGATGCATTTGTGACACACCGCACGACCGACAATGGAATGTTTCTTCACCACACATTAGGAGATGGTGTTGTTGCAGGGCACGGCACGGTTAACGGACGACGAATCTACTGTTTTGCTCAAGACTTCAGTGTTCACGGAGGCAGCATGGGTGAAATGCATGCGAAGAAAATCTCCAAAATAATTGAGATGGCCGAACGAGCAAAAGCACCGATCATATGCATGTGGGATGGCGGAGGGCAGCGGGCTCATGACGGTGTTGCTGCACTTGGAGGTACTGGAGAATTATTGGACCGACTGGTTCAATGCAGCGGAAGAATTCCAATAATTAGTTTGGTTCTTGGACCGGTTGTTGGTGTTTCTGCTTTGGGTGCGAGCCTCGCTGATTTTACGATTTTAGGCGAAGAACATGGTCAATTATTCCTTTCATCACCCTTAGAAACGCCTGAGGTCATTAGCGGTGAAATCGATGCAGCTGGGCTTGGGGGTGCTTCATTGCACGCATCTCGCTCAGGTATCGCATGCCTAATTGCCGATGATGAAGAAGACGCATGTACACTAGCCACAGAAATCCTCTCATACCTACCGGACCATAACATGGCAAGTGCTCCTCTTGAAGAGACTGCAGACCCCGCAAGTCGATTAAATCCGGAGTTGGAATCATTTGTCCCTGAAAATCCAAACAAGCCATATGATATGGTCAAAGTGGTTGAAGAAATTGTCGATGATGGTATCTTCATGGAACTTTTTGAATCCTATGCCGATAACATCATTATCGGTTTTGCACGCCTTGAAGGCAAGACAATTGGGGTTGTTGGTAACCAGCCGAAAGTTCTTGCTGGCTGCCTCGATATCGATGCATCCATCAAAGCAGCGCGCTTCATCCGCACCTGTGACTCATTCAATATCCCTCTGGTAACGTTTGAAGATGTTCCAGGATTTTTGCCAGGGGTCGTCCAAGAGTGGGGTGGAATCATACGTCATGGTGCAAAACTTCTGTTTGCTTACGCTGAAGCAACCGTTCCCAAATTAACCCTCGTCACTAGAAAAGCGTATGGTGGTGCGTATCTTGCTATGTCATGCAAGCATCTGCAAAGCGATTACAACATTGCATGGCCCACGGCGGAACTCGCAGTCATGGGTGCTGAAGGTGCAGTCAATGTCATCCATCGAACCGAGATTGGCAAAGCTCCAGAGCAAGAACGTGAACAAATTCGACAGCAATTGATTGCAGAATATAAGGCCAAATTTGGTGACCCATATGTAGCAGCACGAAACGGCTGGCTGGATGATGTTATTGAACCCAATGAAAGCAGATTGCGCCTTTGCAGAGCATTGAATATTCTTCAATCAAAGCGTGAGTGGAGTCCTCCAAAAAAACACGGAAATATCCCGTTGTGACTACATCTTATCCTTTGCTCGAGCGAGCAACCCAACCGAACGTTCGGGAGTCGATTCCGTGCGCAGTGAACTTTCGTCAATTTCTGAATCATTCTTCGGGGTTGAACGCGAACCACGCACATACATTGCAACAAGAACTACAAGCAACAAAATGACGGCAATCCCGATTCCACCGACTATTTCCAAATTTGAAGATTCCAAGTCTTCAGAGCCCGTATTGCTGGGGTTGTCCGTGACCTTTGGGGTCATATTAACGGAGATGAAGGCAACTGTTTCTGCCGCAAGTTCCTCGTCGAATACTCCAACTCTCACATCAATTGTCCCGTTGTGGTTCACGGGGAGCGGCAGCATCGAAAGGCAACGGTTCGTCAAATCATTGGAATCATAAACGCAAGAATGCGTTAGATTTTCTATGATCATACCATTGACTTCAACGGTGATGTTGTTTGGAGAAACGCCATCAGCATCGTAGACCCACCACTGTAAACTTCCTGCTGAAGCATCAATAAGATTCAGTTCCTGAAGTGTTAAAATCGGAGCGTCGGGTAAAGGTTGCACCGTGATATTGAGCACCTTACTTACTTGGAGTGTTCCGTCAGTGACGTTAATTATTGTTCGTGCATCAAAACCTGAATAATCGAAGGTCGGCGTCACAATTAACTGTCCTGAAGAACGAACGACTGATACATCATTTGACGATGTTTCAACGGACCAAAACAAATTATCCCCATCGAGGTCCCAAGCCATTTCAGTGAGGTTGATTATGGCTGTTTCGTCCTCTAACATCGAAATATTCCATACCGAATGATTCACAACAATTTCGTCATTCACAGGTTCGACATACAATGGAACATCCAATTCAATCGGTGAGGTCGTACCGTCACCAACCAAAAGATGCATGATTGAAGCACCATTTTGATTCATTAGGGGAGTCAATGTCAAAACGCCATCAGCAATGGAAAATCCTACAGGCCCAAAACTTCCTTCTGAACCTCCACCTAGTGAACCTAAGAGAGTTGCACCTTCAGGGTCAGTCACGTACTGAGATAAATTAACGGTCACCGGACTGCCGTCCTCAACAAGGTTTTGCATAGGAACATCATCAATCTTCAACACTGGGTCGTCAACCGGAATGACGCTAATTGAAGAATTGACTGACGCTTCATCGATGATACCTGAACCGCCAGCTCGGAGTGTCAAATTAATTATTGCGCCGTCCAGTTGCTCTCCATTTACATTATGAATAACGGTCATTGTACGTTTGTCTTGGCCTATAAGAAAAGAAAAGTCATCTGAAAAGTTTCCCATCAATTGTGCGTTTTGGAAAAATACTTCTTGGCCATCAGGGTCATAGGCGTAATCAGAAGCATTCAACTGAACACTACCGCGTTGGTAGACTGCAACATCTGGTACTGGTTCGGCAAGTATGAGAGGTGCATCTGTACGAGTGAAGGAAATATCAATCCTCGATGAGGCTCCTTCAACAAACACTTTCATGTAAGCAGTATGTTCTCCCGGAGCGACCTCTTGCATTGGAAACACACAGCGAGCGGTCCCATTGAGATCAAAAGAGCCAGAGGTAATATTCATGCCATCGACCCTACATTCAATTTCGAGTTCCCATTCATTGGGTAATTCAGAGTAAACGGTGCCGTCGCGCAAACTCCAATCGGCAAACAGATTGACGGTGATTTGTGGACCAAAAACATCAGTTCCGTTCGGAGCAGTACGTGTCTCATGAATTAAAAGAAAATCACCATCTGACATATCTTCAACAATGTATGCATCAGTATCACTGACCACATAAGGGCCTAATGGTCGGTTAAAAGCGGTTCTGAAATGTTCATGTGAACCACGTAATGTAAGGTCCAAGTAGGCCACAATATGTTGCGAAGCAATTGAGTTCTGCTCATCTTGCGTGATAGTAGAGTCGCCGTCTTGAAAATCTTCCAAAATGTTGGATGAATCTTGGAACTGGTAGTGATTTGCCCCGACAACTTCCATCAGGTGCCAAGCCATGCCGTCCCCGTTAGCAAGGGTAGTTTCAACCTCTGAGGCGGGAGCGATGCTATCAGCTGAACCCGTCAAAAAGAGTCCTGCAGATGGTGAAGCCGATGATTGAACCCATCCAAGAGGAGCAAGTTCGGCACGATGATCATCTCCCCACTGGTCAAAGTCACTACCGACCCCGAACAGCGCGCGCGGGGGTTGAGTAAAATTATCTGAAGAAGAATTCATCCAATACGGGATGGCCCCATAAGCTGCTGCTGCACCAACTCCATGGCCTCCAAGACCCCAGTGATTCAAGTCAAATTGTCCAAATGTACCACTGAACGGAGCGGATGAGGTGTTGTTGAGTTGTTGGAGAGAATGATGTACTGCGACCGTAGCACTCAAGATTTCGTCAAAGTCTGTAGACTCCATAACTTCGTCATGTACAGCAACAATGTACCCTTTCCCGACAAATCTTGAAACCAAGTCCATGTAGGATGATGACGATTCTCCTGAATCAATGAAAAATTGCACATGTGGAAATGGTCCGTTGCCGGCCATATCCTTGCCCGAACCTGGATTCATAGCCGGATAAAGAATTCGATAATCGATGGGGGGAGAACTATCGGAACTCAAGTCGGCCCAACCGACTGGAAAGTCGGTTCCAACATGAGGTTCAGAGAAATTTTGATCTTCAGGTGGATGCTCAGCAGATGAAGAAAGGGCACTGCAAGGCAAAAGAAGGCATCCGATTACCAAAAAGCAAGACAATCGTTCCCTCCACGCCACTTCAATCATACCTTGGTGCGCATTCTCATTCTAAGCGCTTTTGTCGTTAAGTGTACGATGACAGTAGATTTTCGGCATGAATGAGTTGAGTGAGTAAGAGCCCAAGTGAGGGAAGGAGTTCGGCGTATTGTGGAGCCCACAAATGCTTCCAGGCCTCAAGGTGTTGAGCGACCAACATCCAGCGACCGTCCAAAGGCTTTGACAGTAAGGACTCGATTCGAAAATTTATATCTCCATCGAGGGAGGAATATGAAGGGTTAATTTCAAATGAGCACTTGGAGAATTCACTCGTATCACATGGTTTGTCATCGAAATTTATCACGAGGTCGAGGGGGGCACTCGATGTATCAAACTTAACATCAAAAGGTAATTCGAGCTTTCTTCGACCTGAAAATAACCGAACTTTACCACCAGCACGTATCCAAGCATGGGCAGTGGACCGTGCAGCGCCACCGCCTCCACACAATCCCAAAAGGGCACCTTTCTCAGCCAAAATACCAAAATGGCTTGCTAGTGAGACAATTCCTAACCCATCAACCCCAGCGCACCACCATGAGCGTCCGTCCCAACGTAACGAGTTGACAGACTGTATAATCATCGAATCATCTACAGCTGTTACAGCATCACTCGAAAGCTGGTGTTTGAGTGGAGATGTTAGGCTAAGCAAAACCTCTTTTTCAAGCACATTTGTTGGCAGATTGTGTTTAACAGCTTGTTGTGTGTAGGCATTCAGCCCACCCGATGGATATTCGACTGAGGAGTCGAATTCTGAGACGAATGATGCATCGCAATCCTCAATCGTTTGTGCAAGGGTAACCGCTTTCTTAACGAGGGTCTCGGTACGGAATTTACCGAAAGGAGTACCGGTAAAGTCCCACTTTGAAATCCGTGGAGTAGCGGCAGAATAGCCCCAACCTAAGGCATCTTCAATAGACGGAGTTTCAACCAAATGAAGAGAGGTCGAATTAAATTTAAGGTCAACCCTGTTCTTGAATTTTTCAAGATTGGCGACAACCAATCCGAACAACAAAGGAGACAAAGAATGCGCCACAGGATAGCCTGCGATAGCATACCGAACCTGTGCCATGTAGATGCATAGAGCCGTAGTTCTTCAACATCATGTTTGTAAGACTTGAAACGGGGCAGAATTGAAAAAGGACGACTGCATAGTAGTATCATGGACGGATTCAATATGTCGGACCAGAAAAAAGGCAAGGGGCTTATCTCTTTGTTGACTGCGGGACTCGGTATTTATCTCACCGCTGCTATGTGGGCTGAGTTTAATTCAGCCCTTGGCTCATTGTTTGGGCCAAGTATTGGCGTCATCATAGGTACGCTCGTGTTTCTAATCTACCAAAGCAGTAAAAACGAAAAAGAATTTACCGAAGGTGGAAATTACATCACCTCAGAATCAACAGCAATCGTGCGAGACCAGGAAGGGAGGCTCATGCAAGTTGATGCGATGGTCGAAAAAGGTCGTAATCCCGCTATATTGATCGGTGCACTGTATTTAGCAATCGTTATTTTGAGCGAGATTTCATGGTCTGACCTCCTCTCGTGAGGAACAAACATGTCTGGACTCCGCGATGTCTTTGCCATGAAAGACAGGGTGAATGAAGGTTCAACTCCAATCCTTATCATCCTTGAAAAGGCCTCCATTTTGTTCTGCCTGCTTATTGTGGTCGGCATTGGTTTGGCACTCAATCTTCCATCATGGGGTGTTGGGCTTATGTTCGGCCTTTCACTTGGTCCAATCGTTTTTGGCCATTACTACTTCATTTACATACGCCCAATTCAGCGATTGCAACAGGCGAAACTTGAAGAACAGAAGCCGCCAGTATAACCTGTGATATCATGTCTTTGATTTCGAATATTCTTGATTTTGTGGGGCTTGGCTCAATTACAGGCGTTGATGTTCTCTTCGCAGTAATGGCAATTATAGGGACATTTTTGTTTCTCATTTACTTCATTCTTATCTTAATTGGCGGAGTGGCTGATGGAGCGCTTGAATTTGCTGGTTTTGAAACCGATTTTGACATGGGTGCAGAAGGCATATTCCACATGCTAACAATACAAGGAATTCTAAGTTTTATTATGATGTTTGGTATTGCCGGACTAGCAGTCACTCAAAGTGGAGGTGCGGACCTCTTTGCAATATTTGTTGCAGCAGTTTCAGGTTTCTTCTCGATGTGGATCATTGGAAAGGTATTCCAGGTGATGAAATCACTCGAGGTCGACGGCACCGTCAAACATTCTCTTGCCGTTGGTGCTCAAGGCAAGGTGTACATGGAAATCCGAGCCGGCGAAACCGGCCAAGTCCAAGTTGAATTTCAGAGCGCAATGCGCACCTGCGATGCAGTTCTAGAGGACGAAAAAGCGAGTTTGAAAACGGGCAAATTTATCGAAGTTGTCAATGCCATTGGTGAGACGCTGATTGTAAAGCCAATTAGCATTAATTCTGCAATGAATGAAGAAGAATAACCTTTGATGCCCCCTTCTTTGTTCGGGTCAACACTGATAAAGGACGCCTCGTATGATTCATCATGGCAGACGCTGGAACATCTATCGCAGTAATCGGACTGTTTTTGTTTACCCTTGCAGTTTTCGGAACAATTTATGTTGCAACAAGCAGATATAAACTCGCTCCATCTGATAAAATTCTCGTTGTTTATGGTAACGTGAAAGACGCTGGCGCTGCAAAGTGCTACCACGGTGGTGGTAAGATTGTTTGGCCACTTATCCAACACTACGCTTATCTCGATTTGAAACCAATGACGATACCGATTCAACTCGAACACGCATTGTCACAACAGAATATTCGTATCAACGTTCCTTCAACGTTTGTCATAGGTATCTCCACATCCCCTATGATTATGCAAAATGCTGCTGAACGTCTCCTTGGACTTTCGAACCCACAAATTGAAGAAATGGCTCGTGAGATTATCTTTGGACAACTTCGTCTGACTGTCGCAACACTAACTATCGAACAAATCAATCAAGATCGTGATGCTTTCTTGAGGATGGTATCAAACAACGTCGATTCAGAGTTGCACAAACTCGGTCTTGTGTTGCTCAATGTGAACATTACCGATATTACTGACGAGGCTGAATATATCAACTCTATTGGTGCAAAGGCAGCCGCAGAAGCAATCGCTTCCGCAGAAGGTGACCGTGCTAAGGCTTTGGAAATGGGTCAAATCCGTGTCGCAGAAGCAGACAAGAACCGTATCATTGAAGTTCAAAAGAAGCAGTCTGAAACTAAAACTGGACAAGCAGATGCTATCAAAGCTGAAGAAATCGCTGTGCAAGAAGCAAAATCCGCTACAGCACAAGGTAAAGCATCGGCAATCAGTCTTGAGAGAGTTTTCGTTCAAGAGCAAGAGAAGCTGGCAATTGAGGGTGAAAACCTGAGCAGGGCAGCAATTGCAATTTCAAACGCAACACTTGCTGAAAAAGAAGCAGAAGCCCGACAAAGGTCCGAAGTTGCTCAACGCCGTGCTCAAGAAGAAATTGAAAAAGCACAATATTCTCTAGAGAGCGAACGTCTACGTGCAGCAGACATTGCTCGTGAGCAAGTTGCTAAAGAGCAAGTCGAAATTTCTGCAGATGCTGAGGCAGAGCGACAACGCCGCATAGCCCAAGGTCAAGCGGACGCAATCCTTGCACGATACATGGCTGAGGCAGAAGGACAGAAAGCGGTTCTTGAGGCCAAAGCAACCGGTTACCGTTCACTTGTTGAAAGTGCAGGCGGCGATACAAAAGCTGCTGCAACATTGCTGATGGTTGAGAAGATTGAAGAATTGGTCTCTCGCCAAACTGAAGCGATATCCAACCTCAAGATTGACAAGATTACTGTGTGGGATTCTGGCAACGGTGGTAAGAACGGTGAAGGAGGATCAACTTCAAACTTCATCTCTTCACTCATGCAAAGTCTACCTCCTGTCCATGATGTTGCAAAGATGGCAGGTGTTGAACTACCTGAGTACCTTGGCGCAATGAAGGATGAATGATTCGGCTTTCTGAAGAAGGGTCTAGAAACTGCCCTTTTCACCTGTGGTGACCCGAGGGTTTCAAAACCACAATATTACGCTACATGCTCATGGCCACAGATTTGGACATCGCACGTGCAGCATCTCTAGAACCGATAGAGTCCATCGCTTGGAAACTTGGCATCTCATCGCATGAACTTATGCCGATGGGGAAAGGTATGGCAAAAATCACTTGGGAAGCGCTCAGTCAGCGGTTCTCCAAACCTCAAGGTAGTCTTGTCCTCGTGACATCAGTGAATCCCACTCCGTTTGGTGAAGGAAAGACAGTCACCACTATTGGCCTCACACAGGCTCTGTGTGCTATTGGACAAAGTGCGACATGCGTAATCCGAGAACCATCAATGGGGCCGGTGTTTGGAATAAAGGGGGGCGCTGCAGGTGGCGGTCACTCTCAAGTGATTCCAATGGAGGAGATTAATTTGCATTTCACTGGAGATTTGCATGCCGTAACTTCTGCTCACAATCTTCTTTCTGCTCTCATTGATAATCACATCAAGCAAGGAAACGAAACCCAACTCGATTCAACCCGAATTTTCTGGCCTAGAGTCCTTGATATGAACGACCGTTCCCTTCGAAGTATCGTTATTGGACTTGGGGGGCCGGCTAATGGACATCCTCGTCAAGACCGATTCGATATTACTGCTGCAAGTGAAGTTATGGCAATTTTAGTTCTTGCGAATGACTATGCAGATTTGAGAAAGAGAATCGGCGAAATCGTAGTGGGTGAATCGTTGAGTGGAAACCCTGTCAAAGCAGAACAAATCGGTGCAGCAGGTTCGATGGCATTGCTCCTGCGCAATGCCTTCTTGCCGAATTTAGTTCAAACCTTAGAGGGAAACCCTGCTTTCATTCATGGGGGCCCTTTCGCAAACATTGCACATGGTAATTCAAGCATCATTGCCGACAGGTTAGCCCTAGGAGCAGCAGACATTGTGGTGACAGAAGCCGGTTTTGGCTCTGATATGGGCGCGGAAAAATTCATGCATATCAAGGCGGCAAATTCCGGAAAGTCTCCCGATTGCGTTGTTATGAATGTCACCATACGATCAATGAAACTTCATGGAGGCGCATTTGGTAGCCGTGGTGGATACCGTCCATCAAAAGAAGAACTTGAGAAGGAAGATGTCGACGCGGTTCTACGCGGAGCACAAGGAAATCTTGACAGACATATCCGAAACATGGTTGGATTTGGAATGCCAGTTGTTGTTTCAATTAATCGATTCACATCGGATACCGACAATGAACTTGAGGCACTCAAAAATGCCGCACAAAACAGTGGTGCAGTGGCTGTAACCTTGACTGAAGTGCATGCAAAAGGTGGGGAAGGTGGAGAACAACTTGCCAAAGCGGTTGTAGCCGCTGTTCATGACCATGTGGCAAACGGCAGACCGTTTACCCCGCTGTTCACTCAAGAAACACCAGTTCTCGAAAAAATGGAATCGATTGCCAAACGAATGTACAAAGCTGATGGAGTCGACATCAGCCCCTCCGCCATGAAACAAATTGACAAATTGCAAGCGTGGGGTTACGGCCACCTACCGGTGTGCATGGCCAAAACGCAATACTCTTTTTCTCATGACCCGGGAAAACTAGGTGCTCCAGTTGGTTTCCGAATACCTGTACGTGAATTTCGCTTGAATGCAGGTGCAGGCTTTATTGTGGCAGTTCTAGGTAACATGATGACCATGCCAGGACTGCCGAAGCGGCCTGCTGCGCTGAATATGGATATGGACGAGAACGGACAACTGACTGGCGTATTTGGGTGAGTGAATGAAAATTCTCAAGCGTGAACCGCAACTTTGGCGTCTGCGTATGGAGACCGAGGATGACTTGTGGGCACTTGCGAGAATGGCGCGTGAGGGAATGCACCTGAATATGCTTGGTGAAAGGCGTGATCAAACCACCGGCGGGGAAGAGGGTGGTCGTGCTAAATCTGCTGAGAGAAAAAAAATGTGGATTCGATTAAGAATTGAATCCACTGAATACCAGCCGTTTAGTGAACACTTGCGAGTTCATGGGACAATTGAAGAGGCCCACTTCGACATTGGTCTGCATCACACACATATTATTCAACTACGAGATGAAGTAGAACTTTCTTGGCATCACATATTTACAACCTCTGACGTTGATTTACTTCTCCAGTCTGAAAGAGTATCCGGACAATCTCAAGTCGCTCTTGTTGTGGTTGAGAATGATGAAGTCATCGTATTCTATGTAACCTCTAGAGGCCTACGTGAAGGAGCCACATGGACAATGCGAGGCGGAGGCAAACGCGGAGAAATCAAAAAATCTTCAACTATTGCTAGTGCTTTTCGAATGGATGTAATCCAGGCTATAACAGCAACTCTTGGCGATGATATGCCCCTCATACTTTGTGGCCCAGGACATGCTCGAGACGCTCTACTTGCAGATCTAAAATCGTATGGAGAAACACGGTTTATGAAATCCATAGCCACTTCGATGGGAGGGCGAGCTGGAGCAAATGAAGTACTTCGAGAAGGTCTAGCAGGTGACCTGTTAAACGAATATGCAATCTCAAGAGAAACTGCACTTATTGAAGAAGCATGGCAGCGGTTATCCACCAACGGGGCAGTAGCCTACGGGAAACTTCCTTTGCAACGTGCGATGGATGAGGGTGCTATTGAAACACTGTTGATTTCGGCTGATTTACTTCGCGATGAATCCCAACGCATTCTTGGAAAAACATGGCTCGAGTGGGTCAATGGACTTGCCGACATCGGTGCAGAACTTGTTCAATGCTCGACGGACCATGACGCAGGGCAACAATTGATTGGACTTGAAGGCGCAATCGCCCTACTGCGGTACACATTGGAGGATTGAGAATGAGGGTTGTAACTCTTGAAGATTTAGGTGACGATGTTCGAGCATCGATGAGTGGTGCACGATGGCTGATTCTTAATGCAACGCAATTAAAAGACTCAACATCTCTATTGATGTTTACAGAACTTGATGACATCCTTGTCGCAGTTGACCACAGAGGTCAAATCCCTTCACCAGGGCTGTGGCAACGTGCAGTACACTTAATTCTCATCGATGGAACAGAAAAAGATGCTGAGGAATTTAGACGGAAATCGGGTATTACAAGAGTTATTGCAGGCACGATTCAAGATATCCATACTTACCTTTGGTAGTGGGTCTGGAGGGATTTGAACCCTCGATCAACGCCGTGTAAGGGCGGTGTCATAACCACTAGACCACAGACCCAGCCTGCCCTGTGGGAGGTTGTTATTGAAGGCATTGATGGAGGGGTTAACCTCAAAACAGAGGAACTCTGCCACAACAGCATGGATGAAGACGTTCAAGCCGCAGCGGCGCGCCTCGTTCGAAGAATCAAAGAGGGGGGTCACACAATCACCGTTGCAGAATCGTGTACAGGAGGGTTACTCTCCAGTGCATTTACAGATATTGCTGGAGCTTCATCTTGGTTCAATCAAGCTTGGGTTACGTATTCTAACGAAGCCAAGGTAAACGAACTCGGTGTCAAGGAGGAATCCCTAGACAAAAAGGGTGCTGTCTCAGCTGAAGTTGCCATTCAGATGGCCCAAGGGGCGTTGATGAACGCAAATGCTGACATTGCCATCTCAATTACTGGAATTGCTGGACCAAAGAACGATGGTTCAAGCAAAAAAATTGGTCTTGTCTATGTTGGAATCGCATCAAAACACTGGGCAAATGCTGAGTCGACGCAAATTGGAGGCAACCGTGCAGAAAATAAAATTGGTTTTGTACATTTTGCGCTCCTCTCAACCATAAAACGATGGGATGAAGCGATGGTTCAAGCAGAAGAAAGCCGCAGAGAATTAGAGCGACAAAAGGCAGACGAAGAAGCAGAAAAAGTTCAATTCGAACTCGAGCGCCAAATACGTGAAGAAGCCGCACGAGATTCCGCACCTTGGCAAGATGATTCGTGGGATGGTGAAACTGTAGTCCAAGACGATTCATCTCTGGATAACGAAGTCAACTGGGATTGAACCCATTGAGCCTTCAACCATTCATACCGATGTACTTTTGGAGCGTAGCCACCACCTCGTATCATGGGAGCGACTGAAGCGGAAATGACCGCTATATTACGCAGTCGCAAAATGATTCCAACATCGGCGATTCGCTCACGTCTACTGGAACTTGACAACCTCGAAAATGTACTAAATTGCGCAAACCAAGTCGGCTTTAGCCGAGGTATTCTTACAGAGGAAATACTGAATGCAATGCTCAACGTTTGGGCAGGTGAAACACCTACAAGTCCAATGGCGTCTCAAACCAAAGTCAATGTTGAGAGGGCCCCTGAACTCGGGCGTACTATTGCACCCGTCAAGACTCCCGAGCCTCTTGATATTCAGTTCCGAAATAATCTACCGGATTGGAATTCGGCTGATTTCACTGAAAATGCTTCTGATGCACCCACAGATATTCTTGTTCACTACGATATTACTGGCAACAGTATCACTGAAGGAAAAATGGCAGATATTACCTCATGTTTTAGCGATCGTCTTCAAAGTATACGAAAAATGATTATTCAGAATTCTCGATTGCCGCGTACCCCTACAGAAATTTCGAGACTACATGCTGAAAGTAGTCGATACCAAGGTTATGAGAACAAAGCTGTTGCCATCGGTTTAGTGAATGAACCCCGGTATACCAAAAATGGTCATCTCATGTGGAATCTTGAGGATGAAACTGGAGAGTTGACTTGTCTGCTGACCAAAAGGAAAGGGGATGATAGAGATAGAGCCCATGAACAAATTTTGGAAGCTGGACTCATGCCAGATGATGTTCTTGGGGTGTCAGGAACATTCAGCCAAACTGGTGATATGTTCTATGTGGATGATTTGCATTTCCCAATGCAAACTGCACATAAAAAAGCCTCATCTGAACATGGAGTAAGTGTGGCTTTCCTATCCGACATTCACGTTGGTTCGAAAACATTCCTTGAAGCACAATGGCATAAGATGGTTCGATGGTTCCACTCCGACCCTTTGGCAAAGACTGTCAAATATCTGATTCTATCGGGTGATTGCGTTGATGGTGTGGGGATATATCCCGGCCAAGACAGTGAATTGTCAATTCCAGATTTGTTTGGACAATACTCTGAATTTGCAAGGTTACTCGAACTGCTACCTGAATGGGTCGAGTGCATCATGTTACCAGGTAACCATGATGCTGTTCGGCCTGCTGAACCTCAACCCACATTCGAAAAAGACATACAACAAGATTACAATACGACTACTTTTGTTGGTAATCCATGCGATTTTTCATTGCACGGCGTGCGATTACTCTCTTACCACGGTAAATCAATCGACGATTTTGTGGCTGGGTTACGGACGGTAACCTATGCAGATCCAGTCGAAGCAATGCGACAAATGCTTCGGCGTCGGCACTTAGCCCCCCAATGGGGTGGAAAAACACCACTTTCTCCCGAACCAGAAGACGGCTTGGTAATCCGTGAAGTACCAGATATATTCGTGACTGGCCACGTTCACGGCCATGCTTGTGTTGACTTCAAGGGTACAACACTCATTTGTTCAAGCACATGGCAAGACCAAACTTCATACCAAAGAATGCTTGGATTCCAACCCAAGCCATGTATGCTCACAGTTGTCAACCTGAAAAGTCACGTATCCACATCAATACCGTTTGCTTGATTATTTAATGCAAAGTAATGGTAGGAGGAGCCCCAAGTCTTTGCCCATGATGACATCAACTCCAGCATCTTTGAACGCTGAAATCGAACTATCACGTGTTGGGTTAACCCAATAAATCGACTACCATCGACATGCATCGACAGGTCCATTTCAGAGTCGCCAACAGATACACATCCTTGAACATCAAGATTATTCATATCAAGAAGGCGTTGAATGACCTCTCCTTTCCCTGTGGCGTGTAGTCGACAAACCCCCTCATCTGAGAGTGTTTCATCATCATTGAATACAAATCCGTTAGCAATCCAATCGTCCACTTTGAGCATGGCAGCAATCGAAGAGACAAATAAATCGACACCAGCACTGACAATGGCAACGAAAATTCCGTTCGACTTGAGTAGTTCAACCAACTCTCGAGCCCCTTTCATCAATGCCACACCGGAATAAGCTCGAAACAGTTCATCTCGATGAATCGGGTCTTGAACTTCTTTCCACATCTGAATATCTGAGCGCATAAATTCTGCATCGGTAATTTCTCCACGAATAAAACGTTGGAGATGCAATGAATTGTCCGTTCCAAAGTGATCGTGAAGAGTTCTCCAAGAGCTGACTGCATCAACAAGAACACCGTCACAATCAAAGACAACGCATGTGGTTTGAGGTAATTGCTGAGCTTCAGACATAAGAGACAATTAGACGAAAGTGAACTACCTTGAAAGGGTTCGCTTTTGGCCTAAGAGAAAATCCGAAGGCAGGGGGCCCCTTACGGAAACCCCCTGCGAACGGTTGGTAACCACCGAAGCGGTGGATCACCCCAAAAGGGGTGCGAGATGCAACAGTGGAGGGCCGAAGCCCTCCACTGGCACCCATAATGTTCAATCTACGAACGGGCTCAATTAGCACTTCTGTCGAATGACAATCCTTGCCATGTGCGCAATTGTGCACCTTGGCCTACGTTTGGAGCGTAGTTTATTGTGATTGTCACATCTTCCAGAGGGGTTCCCGCTGAATCGTGCGTTCGAACAAAGACGGAATCGCCGGTATTGAATGTCGAAACACGGTCATCTCCTTCAGAATTGACTTGGTCGACAAAGGTGACCATTGAATCACTGTTCGCAGGATTGAAACCATACACATCATTCGGATTTGCCAAATTGATAGTAACGACTTGTGCTTCGCCACTAGCATCGACATAGAACACTCGAACTTCCACGGCTTGAGTTGCCAAGTCCGTTTCTGAAGACTGAACTGTGATTAGCCAGTGTCCTTCGTCTGCATCAAAGCTGTTGACATCGTCGATGGTAAAGGAAACTCTAGGAACACCCTTTACATCAGTGTCAGCAAGACTACTTGCCCAAACATAGATCACACCAGATAGAACAACAGTAATTGCAACCATAAGAATAGTCGCAATAACTGGGCTCACTGCCATGTCATCGTCCTCAATCGAGGTGTTCTCAAGCATCTCTTCTTCATCATCAGCACGGCGGCTGGAGAAGGCGAGAGCACCGACAAACAGTCCAGTTAGACTTACGGCTACGATACTTGGTGCGAACGAAGGTACAGCACTTGCACCGATTGTTCGAACAACGCTAGGTAGGGTTTGGTTAGTTGCACCAAAGGAACCTTGTCCAGCATCGAATTCGTTACACTTGCCCCAGTCTGCACTTGCCTCTGCAGCATCGAGAGACAGGGTAGTCAATCTGTTGTTACACCAGTAGTTGTCTTGTAGCATTGGTCGACGTTCTGAGCTTTGAGTTCCGTTCAGACCATATTGACCAGGCTTCGACCATTCTGCACCCTGAGTTCCACCGTTGTTAGCACGGTGGGATTCAGGTGAATCAGTTTGGAATCTTTCAGTAGAAGGTACTGTTAGATCACAAGGGTTGTTCAAACAAGTCAATACATCCATTGAGACTTCAACTCGTGTTGTGTCCTTGGTCAGGTAAACATCTTCATGAACAGTCAAACTTTGTCCGTAATCAGGTACATTGTAGTAACTTGTACGTGTGTATTGGTCATCTGTGTGTCCATCGGTGAAGAATGTTACAGCCAACATGTGGTCATATGTGTAAGGTCCTTCATCGCCTCCAGCATCAATGTTCACCGAAACAGGTACTTCAGTTCCAGTCATGATGTTGGTAATTCCGTTGAAGTCCACTCCTGAAACTGTGTTCAATGAGTAATCTGCAACCTTCTCAGCAACGTTGTCAATGGTAACATACAACACGGTCGAATCAGTTCCTTGCGAATAGTTTGCAATCGGCATAATCGACGAGTCATAGTTCGGTGTGTGGACTGGTGCTGCAATTGTGTCATTCAAGTGAAGAGTAATTGCACAGAAGGTCTGGTCGTTTGGTCGAACTTGGTGAACACCGTTGTCGTTCATGAAGTCCTTCTCGAATTCCTTAGCGTTGGTTGTTGCATCCGGAATCAAGGTAAAGACAAGGTCAGTTCCAACGATATCTGTTGTGAAGTAGTTCTTGTAAGTACATTGAGATGTTTCTTGAACTTCCCAAGTAAGTTCAGATGGGACATCATGGTCAATATCACTCATGAGCGGTAGAAGATCCCAAGTGAGGTTGTCAGCGTTGGTATCGTCTTCTGTCATTGTGATGAATTCACCTTGTCCTTCAGCACGTTCACCTGCATCGCTAACAATCAAGTTCTGTCCGTTAGCATCTTGCAGAGAAATCTCTGGAGCATCGTTCACTGGAGCTACTGAGTAATCCACAGTAAACGGCACAGCGGTGTTGTTCACTGGTCCATCATCGGAAAGTTCCATGGTAATGGTACATGTACCACCCTTCTCGTTGCTTTGGTTCTCATAGATAATCAAGCTGTTCGTACTGCTCACATTCACAGTGAAAGCAACACAAGATGAGTCAACAGATGCGTCCCAATCGTATGTTTGGCGATTTACTTGCTCATTTGCTTGGTCTTCGATGTACGAAGTTGCAACATTAGCAACACTTCCAAGACTCTCGGTAATGTTGTTAAATCCTTCAGAATTAATATTTGTGTAAATATCGTCAACCGAGAAGATAGGCATACAGTCTGTACTTGAGCGTTCGCTGTTACAGATAATCGGTGCATCGTTGACATTGTTGATCACCAAATTGATGAACTTCGTGTCTTTCAAACCGTTGCTGTCTGTGACTTCAAAGTCAAAGACCATCGAACCGAACTGGTTTTCCAGAGGCGTGATGGTGAATTGTTGTACATTCTGATTCCATGACACAATAGCATCTTTTGCATCCACCCCGTCAGCATCAGCATCAAATGCTACCAAATTGCGCTCAGCGGATGTCCATGCAAGTGTAGACTCAGCGTCTTGTTCATCTTCAGCCATGTTGAGTAGACTGAAGGTATAAACTCCGGAGTCCTCATCAATGGTGATGTTATCAAGAGCAGGTTGAATCTCTGGGCAAGCACGCTTGATGTCAATTGTGTTCTGGACATTGGTCGTATCACCAGTAACCATAACATAGTCATCGTCAAAGGCAACATTCGTTGAAAGCGAGATGTTTTCAACAACAGCCCAATCATGGCTGCACGCTGCCTTAGTCCTAATCATGAGGTCGTAGTTCTTCGCAGCACTTGCTAAGTTCGAACCCTTGTAGGAACGGTAAACAAGTACTTCATCATCAATGATTCCAGTAACAAGGTCATCCTTGGTCAACTCAACAGTCATGTAATCTGTAAAGGACTGCAAAGTATTCGACTCGTTGATGTTCTGTGTTGGGTGTATCGTACTAACATCAGCAGTGGATTCTCCTTGAACAATCGTTACAATGTCAATCTCTGACGGGGTTCCGCCAATTTGTGAGAACGGAATTGCGATTTCAGTTAAGTTACTTGTAGAAGCAACTTGAACTGTTGCACCGGATGACGAAGTGGTTTGGCCCCATCCTAGGAATCCGTGACTGTACAGTGCATAGTTCGAAGCGTC
>Ga0228629_1000184_pt1 | contig 18119 bp, 2 predicted proteins | sample 36DmetaG_FD_183022 | JGI IMG/M metagenome (GOLD analysis project Ga0228629, IMG submission 183022) | Seawater microbial communities from Monterey Bay, California, United States - 36D | ecosystem: Environmental > Aquatic > Marine > Coastal | place: USA: California | collected 2016-11-14
GTCACCCCTTCTCTTCCTTCAGGCCTCTCACTCGACGCCTCCACTGGGGCCGTTTCGGGAACCCCTTCGGCAATTACTTCCTCCGGAACCTACACCGTGACAGCAGACAACACAGGCGGCAGTGATACGGCAACCCTCACCATCGTCGTCAACGACGTCGCGCCGTCTTCTTTGTCGTACAGCCCGAGTACCTTCACATTGACCAAGGACACCGCAATGACAACCACAACACCAACTGTTAGCGGTGGTACGATCACATCATGGTCCGTTTCGCCAACGCTCCCTACTGGTTTGTCTTTGGACTCCACGACCGGCGCAATCAGTGGAACGCCGACTGCAGTTACAACATCGGCAACCTACACCGTGACTGCAACCAACACTGGTGGCAGCGATACGGCAACTCTGACCATCGTGGTCAACGACGTCATCCCGTCTTCTTTGGCCTACAGCCCAAGTTCGTTCACGCTCACGAAGGATACAGCAATGACAACCGTCACACCAACCGTGAACGGTGGTACAATCACCTCTTGGTCGGTATTCCCATCGCTCCCCGCAGGTTTGTCCTTAGACGCCTCCACTGGTGCCATCGGTGGAACACCATCAGCGGTCACTTCCTCAGCAACATACACAATCACAGCAAGCAACACTGGCGGCAGCGACACGGCAGATGTGACCATTGTTGTCAATGATGTTGCCCCGTCATCCTTGGCCTACAGCCCGAGTTCGTTTACGTTGACCACTGGGACCGCAATGACGACCACCACCCCGACGGTCAACGGCGGTACAATCACTTCTTGGTCTGTCTCTCCTGGACTTCCTACGGGACTCTCACTCGACTCGTCGACCGGTGCGATTTCTGGTACACCAACAGCGATTACCTCCTCCGCAACCTACACCGTGACAGCAAGCAACACGGGTGGTAGCGACACCGCAACAGTGACCATCGTGGTCAACGATGTTGGCCCATCTTCGCTCGCCTACAGTCCGAACTCATTCACCCTCACCAAAGGAACTGCAATGACCACCACCACACCAACCTCGAGCGGCGGTACGATCACCTCATGGTCTGTTTCACCCTCCCTGCCTGCAGGTTTGTCCTTGGATTCATCCTCTGGTGCAATCAGTGGAACACCTTCTGCAGTCACATCCTCGGCATCCTACACCATCACAGGAAGCAACACTGGTGGGAGCGATACTGCAACCGTTACCATTGTTGTCAACGATGTTTCGCCATCTTCAATCGCTTACAGTCAAAGTTCCTTCACCCTTACCAAGGGCACCACCATGACAACGGCCACACCTACCTCGAGTGGTGGAACGATCACATCGTGGTCCGTTTCCCCATCGCTCCCTGCTGGTTTAGCATTGGACTCATCAACAGGCGCCATTAGTGGAACGCCGACAACAGTCACTTCCTCTGCATCCTACACCGTAACGGGAAGTAACACGGGTGGCAGCGACTCCGTTACCGTGACCATCGTGGTCAACGATGTCGCTCCGTCCTCGCTCACATACAGCCCAAGTTCGTTCACGCTCACGAAGGGCACGGCCATGACAACCGTCACACCGACGACAAGCGGCGGACCTGTTACCTCTTGGTCGATCTCACCATCCCTTCCAGCGGGATTGGCAATGGATTCCTCCACTGGAACCATCAGCGGTACGCCAACAGATGTCACCTCATCTGCATCCTATACCGTCACTGCAACCAACACTGGTGGTAGTGACACTGCAACCGTAACCATCGTTGTCAACGATGTCACGCCGTCCTCTTTAGCATACAGCCCGAACTCGTTTACATTGACGAAAGGCACGGCCATGACAACAGTGACGCCATCGATCACTGGTGGAACCGTCACTTCTTGGTCTGCCTCACCAACACTTCCTACAGGTTTGATCTTGGACTCCTCCACTGGTGCAATTAGCGGAACACCAACAGCAGTTTCTTCCTTAACCTCCTACACGATCACAGCCACCAACACTGGTGGCAGCGATACGGCGACGGTGACCATCACCGTGAACGACATTGCGCCGTCCACGATTGCGTACTCTCCGAGCACGTTCACATTAACGAAGGGCACAGCAATGACCACTGCAACACCAACATCGAGCGGTGGTACGATCACCTCGTGGTCTGTTTCACCATCGCTTCCAGCCGGTCTGTCCTTAGATTCATCGACGGGTGCCATCAGTGGAACACCTTCTGCGGTCACTTCCTCTGCATCCTACACCGTCACTGGAACCAATACCGGTGGTAGCGATACGGCAACGGTGACAATCGTTGTGAACGATGTTGCACCATCTTCGCTCTCATACAGTCAAAGTTCGTTCTCCTTGACGAAGGGCACCACCATGACAACGGCCACTCCAACGGCAAATGGCGGTACAATCACTTCCTGGTCTGTTTCGCCATCACTCCCTGCTGGTTTGTCATTGGACTCCTCAACAGGTGCCATCAGCGGAACACCAACTGCGGTTACTTCCTCCGCCACCTACACCGTGACGGCAAGCAATACGGGCGGTAGCGATACTGCAAGCATTACGATCGTCGTCAACGACGTCACACCATCTTCTTTGGCCTACAGCCCAAGTTCGTTCACGCTCACCAAGGGCACAGCAATGACAACAGTCACACCAACCGTGAATGGTGGTACGATCACCTCATGGTCCGTTTCACCATCCCTGCCTGCAGGTTTGTCCTTGGATTCATCCACTGGTGCCATCAGCGGAACCCCAACTGCAATCTCAAGCTCGGCATCTTACACCGTCACTGCGAGCAACACCGGTGGTAGTGACACAGCAACCGTCACCATCGTCGTCAACGATGTTGCCCCGTCATCCTTGGCCTACAGTCCAAGTTCGTTCTCGCTCACCAAGGGCACGGCCATGACAACAGTTACACCAACCGTGAATGGTGGTACGATCACCTCCTGGTCTGTATCCCCATCGCTCCCTGCAGGTCTGTCCTTGGACGCTTCCACCGGCGCAATATCCGGCACACCTACTGCGATCACATCCTCTGCATCCTACACAATCACCGCAAGCAACACGGGTGGTAGCGATACCGCAACCGTCACTATTGTTGTCAATGATGTTGCGCCATCTGGCCTCTCATACAGCCCCAATTCGTTCACATTGACGAAGGGAACTTCAATGACAACGACTACGCCAACAGTCAGCGGTGGTCCAATCACCTCCTGGACAGTCTCCGCATCACTCCCTGCTGGATTGTCCTTGGATTCCACCACTGGTGCAATCAGCGGAACGCCAACAGCCGTCACGACCTCTGGAACCTACACGATTACCGCCACGAACACTGGTGGTAGCGACACTGCGACCATTACCATCGTGGTTAACGACGTTGCACCATCTTCGCTCTCATACAGTCAAAGTTCCTTCTCACTGACCAAGGGTACCGCTATGACAACGATCACACCAACCGCAAACGGTGGTACAATCACATCATGGTCCGTTTCGCCATCGCTTCCTGCTGGTTTGTCATTGGACGCCTCAACAGGTGCAATCGGCGGAACCCCAACAGCAGTTACGACATCAGCAATTTACACCATTACAGCAGGCAACACTGGTGGTAGCGATACTGCGACTGTGACCATCGTTGTCAACGATGTCGCTCCGTCCTCGCTCACATACAGCCCAAGTTCGTTCACGCTCACCAAGGGCACTGCAATGACAACAGCGACCCCAACTGTCAACGGAGGAACCATCACATCATGGTCAGTTTCGCCTTCCCTCCCTGCTGGTTTGTCTTTGGATTCGTCAACTGGTGCAATCAGTGGAACACCAAGCATTGTCACGACTTCAGCATCCTACACAATCACAGCAAGCAACACAGGTGGCAGTGACACTGCAACCGTCACCATCGTCGTCAACGATGTTGCCCCGTCATCCTTGGCCTACAGCCCAAGTTCGTTTACGCTCACCAAGGGCACTGCAATGACAACCGTTACACCAACCGTGAACGGTGGTACAATCACCTCTTGGTCAGTATCTCCATCGCTCCCCGCAGGACTGTCTTTGGACGCCTCAACAGGTGCAATATCTGGTACGCCGACGGCGATCACATCCTCAGCATCCTACACAATCACCGCAAGCAATACGGGTGGTAGCGATACGGAATCAGTGACCATTGTTGTCAATGATGTTGCCCCGTCATCCTTGGCCTACAGCCCGAGTTCGTTTACGTTGACCACTGGGACCGCAATGACGACGGCAACTCCAACAGTGAGTGGAGGTCCAGTCACCACCTGGTCTGTGTCTCCATCGCTGCCAGCTGGATTGTCATTGGACGCCTCGACTGGTGCAATCAGTGGAACACCAACTGCGGTGACTTCCTCTGCAACCTATACCGTGACTGCAGGCAACACGGGTGGTAGCGATACCGCCACTGTCACCATAGCAGTCAACGATGTCGCTCCATCATCGCTTGCTTACAGCCCGAACTCGTTCACACTCACGAAAGGCACTGGCATGACAACCGTCACACCAACCGTCAACGGCGGTACGATTACTTCGTGGTCCGTTTCACCGACCCTCCCTGCTGGTTTGGCCTTGGATTCAACGACAGGTGCGATCTCGGGAACGCCAACTGCGGTGACTTCATCCACCTTGTACACCATCACAGCAAGCAACACGGGCGGTAGCGATACTGCAACAGTGACCATCGTTGTGAACGACATCACACCGTCGATCTCCTACAGTCCATCCACATTTACGCTCTCAAAGGGCACTGCCATGACAGCGGCAACCCCAACCTCCACCGCAGGAACGGTCACGAGTTGGACAGTCTCGCCTGGCCTCCCTGCAGGACTTGCCATCGATTCCTCGACAGGTGTCATCAGCGGAACGCCAACGACGGTCACTTCCTCAGCGTCTTACACGATCACTGGAACAAACACTGGTGGTAGCGATACTGCATCGGTAACGATCATCGTCAATGATGTTGCACCATCGTCGCTCACGTACAGCCCGAACTCGTTCACGCTGACAAAAGACAGTGCAATGACCGCAGTCACACCAAGTGCAAGCGGCGGAACAATCACATCATGGTCCGTTTCACCATCGCTTCCAGCAGGTCTTTCTCTTGATTCTTCAACAGGAGAAATTTCAGGAACACCGACGGCCATCACATCGTCTGCTTCATACACCATCACGGCAAGCAATACTGGTGGCAGCGATACGGCAACTCTGACCATCGTGGTCAACGATGTTGCGCCTTCGTCGCTCACCTACAGCCCGAACAGTTTCACCCTCACAAAGGGCACTGCAATGACAACAACAACACCATCAGCGAGCGGTGGAACCATCACATCTTGGTCTGTTTCCCCTTCGCTTCCAGCTGGATTGTCCTTGGATTCATCCACTGGTGCAATCAGCGGAACACCAACAGCTGTTACTTCATCCGCCTCATACACCGTCACAGCAGAGAACACAGGTGGCAGTGATACAGCGGTTCTGACCATCGTCGTGAACGATGTTGCACCGAGCTCAATTGCATACAGTCAATCCTCGTTCTCATTGACAAAAGGAACCACAATGACCACAGCCACTCCAACCTCGAGCGGTGGTACGATCACCTCATGGTCCGTTTCACCATCCCTGCCTGCTGGTTTGTCTTTGGATTCCTCGACAGGTGCGATCAGCGGAACACCAACCGCAGTTGCATCGTCTGCCGCTTACACAATCACAGCAAGCAACACGGGCGGCAGTGATACCACAACAGTCACCATCGTTGTCAACGATGTGACACCGAGTATCTCGTACAGTCCGAGTTCATTCTCGCTCACAAAGAATACGGCCATGACAACAGCAACACCGACCTCCACTGGAGGTACCGTTACTTCATGGTCGACATCACCATCCCTCCCTGCAGGACTTGCTCTTGACTCCTCCACAGGGGCAATCAGTGGAACGCCGACTGCAGTCACGACCTCGGCTTCCTACACCATTACTGCAACCAACACCGGTGGCAGTGATACCGTAACGGTCACAATCGTGGTGAACGATGTAGCGCCTTCATCCCTAACATACAGTCCGAGTACGTTCAGTTTGACCAAAGGTACTGCCATGACAACGGCAACACCGACAGTGAACGGTGGAACAATCACAAGTTGGTCGATCTCTCCGTCACTCCCAGCAGGTTTGTCCTTGGACGCCTCCACTGGTTCCATCAGCGGAACACCAACTGCAATCACAGCCTCTGCAGTGTACACCGTGACAGCAAGCAACACGGGTGGTAGCGATACCGCGACCGTGACCATCGTCGTCGACGATGTCGCACCGTCTTCACTCGCTTACAGCCAGACTTCATTCACATTGACCAAGGACACAACAATGACAACCGCAACACCAACGGTCAGCGGAGGCCCAATCACCTCCTGGTCTGTCTCCCCATCGCTTCCAGCTGGATTGTCCTTGGATTCATCCACTGGTGCAATCAGTGGAACACCAACTGCAGTCACAACTTCTGCATCCTACACCGTTACGGCAAGCAACACCGGTGGCAGTGATACGGCAACCCTAACCATTGTCGTGAATGATATTGCACCGTCTTCCCTTGCTTACAGCCCGAATTCGTTCACATTGACGAAGGGAACTTCGATGACAACAGTGACGCCAACAGTGAGTGGTGGTACGATCACCTCCTGGTCAGCCTCTCCATCGCTCCCTGCTGGTTTGTCCTTGGACTCCTCCACTGGTGCAATCAGTGGAACACCGACAGCGGTTACTTCCTCTGCAACCTACACCATCACAGCGAGCAACACTGGTGGTAGCGATGCTGCAACGGTCACCATTGAAGTGAACGATGTTGCCCCAACAGCAATATCTTACAGTCCAAACTCATTCACATTAACGAAAGGTACTGCTATGACAACAGTGACACCGACATCAACTGGCGGAACAGTCACAAGTTGGACAGTATCTCCATCGCTACCGGCAGGTCTTGTGATCGATGGCTCGACTGGAGCAATTTCAGGTACACCAACTGCAATTACCGCTTCCACTTCATAAACAATCACAGGAACGAACACCGGTGGCAGCGCTACCGTGAGCATTACGATCGTTGTGAACGATGTTGCGCCTTCCTCAGTAACATACCCCTCGAGTTCGCTCACATTGACCAATGGAACAGCAATGACCACGGTGACACCTACTGCCAGTGGCGGTCCAGTCACCTCATGGTCCGTTTCACCGACACTACCGGTTGGTTTGTCCTTGGATTCATCCACAGGTGCCATCAGTGGTACGCCAACATTGGTCACCTCGGCCGCAGCCTACACTGTAACAGCAACCAACACTGGTGGCAGCGCAACTTCGACCCTAACCATCCAAGTCAATGTTGCACCTCCATCCTCTATTGCCTACAGCGGAAGCCCATTCACGTTGACGAAGGGAGTCGCTATGACTGCAGTCACGCCAACCACAAGTGGCGGCCCGGTCACATCATGGTCGGTCACACCATCGCTTCCAGCAGGCCTCTCGATCTCGAATACAGATGGTGCAATCTCTGGAACCCCAACAGCCGTCACCTCGTCTGGAACCTATACGGTCACAGCAAGCAACGGCGGTGGCAGCGATACCGTAACAATCACGATTCAAGTGAATGATGCCACTCCATCTTCTGTAGCGTATTCTCCAAGTTCGCTCACATTGACAAAGGGCACAACCATGTCAACGGTCACCCCAACCTCCGCTGGCGGTGCGGTCACATCGTGGTCCGTTTCTCCAACTCTACCTGCCGGTCTTACGTTCTCGACTTCAACCGGTGCGATCTCCGGAACACCTACAGCGGTGTCTTCGACCTCGACCTACACGATCACTGCAACCAACACTGGCGGTAGTGCAACAGCAACCGTGACAATCCTCGTCAACGATGCTGCACCGTCATCAGTGACGTACAGCCCGAGTTCATTCACACTCACCAAGGGTGTCGCAATGACGACCGTCACACCGACGGCAAACGGAGGAACAGCTACATCTTGGTCGATCTCTCCAACGCTTCCAACAGGACTGTCCTTCTCGACATCCGACGGCGCAATCTCTGGTACGCCCGGTGCGGTTTCTTCGTCGACAACCTACACGGTAACCGCAACCAACGCAGGTGGCAGTGGAACAACGACAGTGACCATCCAAGTCAACGATGTCGCACCTTCGGCAGTCACTTACACTCCGAACTCGTTCACGCTCACCAACGGAACAGCAATGACATCGGTCACACCAACCTCGAGTGGCGGAACTGTCACCTCTTGGTCGGTATCACCATCCCTCCCTGCGGGCATCTCTTTGGACACTTCAACCGGTGCTATTAGTGGTACACCAACCGAGATTTCCTCCTCGGCGAGTTACACAGTCACCGCAACCAATACGGGTGGCAGTGCTACGGCAATTGTTACGATTCAAGTGAACATGGCGCCACCGTCTTCGATCACCTACAACCCAAGTTCAATCACCCTGGTGAAGGACGTCGCAATGACCTCCGTCACGCCAACCACAAGTGGTGGACCAGTTGCAGCATGGACGATTTCACCAACATTGCCAGCTGGACTGAGCATTTCCAGTTCGACAGGTGCCATATCGGGTACGCCAACTGCAATCACATCGTCTGGAACCTACACAGTCACTGCAACAAACGCAGGTGGCAGTGGTACGGCAACACTGACGATTGTGGTCAATGACGTCGCCCCGTCTTCCGTCACATACAGCCCGAGTTTCCTCACATTGAGCAAGGACTCAGCCATGACAACCGTCACGCCGACTTCGAGCGGTGGCGCTGTGACATCCTGGTCGATTTCGTCAACGCTCCCTGCAGGTCTATCCTTCTCAACCTCAACCGGTGCAATCTCAGGTACACCAACAGCGACAGCCAACGTCACAACCTACACAGTAACCGCATCCAACTCTGGAGGAAGTGCAACTGCAACGGTCACCATTATTGTGAACGATGCTGCGCCTTCGTCAATCAGCTACACGCCAAGTTCGTTCACGCTCACCAAGGGCACTGCAATGACTACAGCAACACCGAGCGCAAGCGGTGGCGATGTCACCTCCTGGTCGATTTCGCCAACCCTTCCAGCAGGTCTTTCCTTCTCGACTTCGAATGGATCGATCTCTGGCACACCAACTGCCGTGGACGCATCGACATCGTACACAGTCACGGCAACCAACGCTGGTGGTAGCGGAACAGCAACGGTGAACATCGTGGTGAACGATGTTTCGCCTTATTCAGTCTCATACAGTGGAACCCCGTTCACGTTAACGAAGGGAACGGCCATGACAACGGCGACCCCGTCCGCAAACGGTGGAACAGTCACCTCGTGGTCAATTACCCCAGCCTTGCCAGCAGGTCTCACCTTCTCGACCTCGACCGGTGCGATCTCCGGAACCCCGACTGCAATCGCATCTTCGACCTCTTACACGGTCTATGCAAACAATACGGGTGGAAGTGCAACAGCATCAATCACCATTGTTGTGAACGATTTGATTCCGTCATCAATCGCTTACAGTGGAAGTCCATTCACCTTGACAAAGGACGCTGCCATGACGACCGCCACACCGGCTTCAAGCGGTGGCGCTGTAACATCTTGGTCGATTTCACCATCAGTCCCAGCCGGTCTTTCCTTCTCGACCTCGACCGGTGAGATTTCCGGAACACCGACAGCGGTGTCGTCCTCAACATCATACACGGTCACGGCAAGCAACACAGGTGGTAGTGCGACAACAACGATCACAATTCTGGTCAATGACGCGCCACCAACCTCCGTGGCCTACAGCGGAAGCCCATTCACATTGACGAAGGGAACGACGATGACAACAGCCACACCATCCGTGAGTGGCGGTACGGTCACATTGTGGTCCGTTTCTCCAAGCCTCCCGGCCGGTTTGTCCTTGGATTCCTCCACTGGTGCAATCAGTGGAACCCCAACAGCAATCACCTCTTCAGCAAATTACACCGTCACGGCATCCAATGCGGGTGGCAGCGACTCGACAATAGTGGTCATTGCCGTAAATGACGTTGCACCGTCATCAGTCACCTACACGCCAAGTTCCCTTACCTTGACAAAAGATGTAACGATGTCTGCTGTGACTCCAACTGCGAGTGGCGGCCCAGTTACATCATGGTCGATTAGCCCATCATTGCCTGCTGGCCTTTCGTTCTCGACCTCGACTGGTACAATATCTGGAACACCGACTGCAATTACTTCGTCGTCCTACTACACGGTGACTGCATCAAACACCGGTGGAAGCGCAACAGCAATCGTATCGATTCAAGTCAACGTTGCTGCTCCTTCATCAATCAGTTACAGCCCAAGCTCAATCACACTTGCGAAGGGTGTACCGATGAGTACGGTCACCCCAACTGCGAGCGGTGGGCCGGTCACAAGTTGGTCGATTTCACCAACACTTCCAGCCGGTCTGTCGTTGAACGCAACCACAGGTGCAATCAGTGGAACGTCTACCGTGGTTTCTTCTTCCACATCCTACACCGTAACTGCAACCAATGCTGGTGGCAGTGGAACTGCAACAGTGACCATCCAAGTCAACGACCTTGCACCATCATCCGTGTCCTACAGCCCAGGCTTCATCACCTTGGCCAAGAACTCTGCAATGACAACCGCTACCCCGACTTCGAGCGGCGGTACAGTGGTTTCGTGGTCGGTCAGCCCATCGCTCCCTGCCGGCATCTCATTGGATTCGTCGACAGGTGCAATATCTGGAACACCAACCGCAGTCAGCAACGCAACGACCTACACGGTCACTGCAACAAACAGCGGTGGTAGCGCAACTGCAACGATCACAATCCTGATTACCGACGCAGCGCCATCTTCTGTGACCTACAACCCAAGTTCGTTTACGTTGACGAAGGGCACCGCAATGACCACAACAACACCAACATCGAGCGGTGGTGCTGTGACTTCTTGGTCGATTTCACCATCCCTCCCTGCAGGACTTGCTTTGGATACCTCAACCGGTGAGCTTTCTGGAACACCGACAGCGGTATCCTCCTCGACCACCTACACAGTAACAGCAACCAACGCTGGTGGCAGCGATACGGCAACCGTGACCATCGAAATCAACGATGTTTCACCGTACTCTGTTTCCTACAGCGGAAGCCCGTTCACACTCACGAAGGGAACGGCCATGACAACGGCGACCCCGTCCGCAAGCGGTGGAACAGTCACCTTGTGGTCGATCACCCCCACGTTGCCAGCAGGTCTTGCGTTCTCGACCGCAACCGGCGAAATCTCTGGAACACCAACTGCGATTTCTTCTTCGACCACATACACGGTCTATGCAAACAACAGCGGCGGTAGTGCTACGGCAACCATCACCATGGTCGTGAATGACGTCATACCATCGTCAATCGTTTACAGCGGTACTCCGTTTAATTTGACGAAGGGCACCGCCATGACGACAGATACCCCGACTTCCAGCGGTGGCACGGTCACATCTTGGTCGATCACACCATCGCTCCCAGCCGGTTTGTCGTTCTCGACATCAACCGGTGCGGTCTCTGGTACGCCAACTGCGGTGTCGTCCTCGGCAACGTACACGGTGACTGCAACCAACACGGGCGGCAGTGCTACGACAACCATCACCATGATTGTCAACGACGCTCCGCCTACGGCTCTGAGTTACGGTGTGACCACACTCACGCTCACCAAGAACGTCACCATGACAACGCTCACGCCGACTGCAAACGGCGGCACGATCACGTCTTGGTCCGTGTCACCTGCACTCCCTGTTGGACTTACATTTGACACATCAACAGGTACAATCTCAGGCACACCAACTGGAATTAATGCCTCGGCCAACTACACGATTACCGCATCGAATGCAGGTGGTAGCGATTCTGTCAACCTGCTCATTACAGTGAACGATGTAGCCCCCTCGTCGGTCAGTTACACACCTAATTCCTTCACATTGCAGAAGGATTCAGCGATGCCGAGTGCAACACCAATCGCATCTGGCGGAGCCGTCGCATCATGGAGCGTATCACCAGCATTACCATCTGGTCTGTCACTTGATGCATCAACCGGAACAATTTCTGGAACGCCAACTGCCATCACCTCTGCTGCGACCTACACAGTAACTGCATCGAACACCGGCGGTAGCGCAACAGCCACTGTCACCATTACGGTGACCGATGCTGCACCGTCCTCAATTGTTTACAGCCCAAGTTCGTCAACCCTCATCCTGAACGTGGCAATGACGACGATCACGCCAACTGCAAGCGGCGGTACGATCACCTCTTGGTCGATTTCACCATCGCTTCCAACCGGCCTGTCATTCGATACCTCGACGGGTGCAATCAGTGGAACACCAACCGCAGTCTCAATCTCCACAGCCTACACTGTAACAGCAAGCAACGCCGGTGGTAGCGACACTGCAACGGTTACCATTGCAGTCAACGATGTTGCGCCTTCATCCGTAACGTACAATCCGAGTTCGCTCACCTTAGCGAACGATTCTGCAATGAACACGCTCACACCAACCTCGAGTGGTGGAACGGTCACAAACTGGTCCATCACTCCTTCACTACCAACTGGACTGGCCTTTGACAATTCAACGGGTGCTATTTCAGGTACGCCAACAGCTCTCAGCAACACGACAACTTACACAGTAACGGCCAAGAACTCTGGTGGTAGCGCCACTGCAACCGTGACCATTACGGTCATTGTGGCTGCACCTGCTGGTGTCACATACAATCCGAGTTCATTGACCTTGCAGAAGGACTCAATGATGCCAACGATCACACCAACAGCAAGCGGTGGAGAAGTTACCTCTTGGTCGATTTCCCCAACCCTACCAGCGGGCTTGACATTGAACACCACAACTGGTGAAATCAGTGGAACACCAACAGCCGTCACTCCATTCGGCACGTACACTGTGACTGCAAGCAATGCTGGCGGAAGTAATTCAACAACATTGACGCTTCAGGTCAACGATGTTGTTCCTACAATCGACTACCTAACCAACGATTTGGCACTGACCAACAACACTGCAAGCAGCGACCTCCCAACATCACCAACAACAACCGGTGCGGGTGTCATTGTGACATGGGGAGTGAGCCCGAGCCTACCAGCAGGTCTTGCATTCGACAGCGCAACTGGAGAGATTACGGGAACGCCAACAGAACTCCTCACTCGAACCATGTTCACCATAACAGGAACAAACTCTGGCGGTTCCGCAACGGCTTACATTAACATCACAGTTGTTGACGAAGTCCCATCCATTGAATACCTACAAAACGATTTGATGCTGACAAACAACACTGTAAGCATTGATTTGCCACTTGCGCCAACATTGAACGGAACTGGTGAATACATCACCTGGACCATCGACCCAAGTCTACCAGCAGGCCTGGTGTTTGATACCTCAACAGGAATCATCAGTGGAACGCCTACCGAATTGTTGCCTCGTAGCATGTTCCTGATCACCGGTACCAACAGCGGTGGAACCGAATCTGCTTACCTCAACATAACGGTCGTCGATGAACTTCTGACCATCGCTTACTCACCGGATGATCTGGTGCTCACAAACAGCACTGCAAGCAACGACCTGCCGCTCTCACCAACATTGACCGGTTCCGGCGAGATACTCTCATGGACAATCAATCCAAGCCTACCAGCAGGTCTCACATTCGACACTGCAACTGGCGACATCACAGGAACACCAACTGAGATCATCGTCAGGACGATGTTTGTCATCTCTGGAACAAACTCAGGTGGAACAATGACTGCTTACCTCAACATCACAGTTCTCGACAGCGTACCTGCCTTCGAATATGCTCCAAGTGATGTGGAATTGCTTAACAACTCCAGTGTATTGAGCATGGTGCCAATTTCAACCGGTGGAAATGTCTTAGAATGGGCGATTTCGCCAGAACTTTCTGCTGGTCTTGTCTTCAACAGCACCACAGGAGAAATCAGCGGAACACCAATCGAACTCACTGGCCGAACGATGTACACGATCATTGCATCAAATGATGATGGTTCATCTTCTGCGTTTGTGAATATCACCGTTCAAGATGTGGTCTATGACACCTCATCTGAACCATTGTACATGCTGAATGGCACTGCAATTAATCCGATCGCACCTGTTTCGACCATCAGCGACTCGATGTATGAGATACACCCTTCCCTACCAGCAGGACTGATGTTGGGCGAGACAAACGGTACGATCTATGGCGTTCCAACTGAAGCAATGCCGTTAACAGAATTCACAGTTTATGCGAACTCGACCTTGTTTAATTCGAGTTACAACATTTCGTTTGTGGTTCTTGACGATACAGATGCCGACGGTCAACCAGATGAACTCCCAGAGGATTACACTGGTGATTTGATTGAAGATACAGACGATGATCAGGACGGAATCTCTGATTCAGAAGAGATTCAATGTCAATCCGACCCACTTGATTCCGAATCCCAACCTATCGATCTCGATGGCGACACCGTTTGTGATGCACTGGACAACGATATCGATGGCGACGGAATTGCAAACGCTGATGAAGGCGACACACTCCAAGACAGCGCTGACTCCGATGGCGATGGAATCTGTGACGGACCACTTGTGCCAGCGTTGCCAGCTGATGCTTGCACAGCAGGCCCAGATGCATTCCCGAACGACCCTGCTGCATCCGTCGATACCGACGGAGACGGCATGCCAGATGATCTCCTTGAAGGTGTTGAAACGAATTTGAGCGTCGACGAAGATGACGACGGTGATGGATGGTTAGACACCGATGAGGTTGCCTGTGGTACCAACTCAAAGAACGGAGCGAGCGTACCGCTTGACGGTGACGACGATCAAATTTGTGACGCACTTGACACAAAGGTCCTCAGTTATGCTCTGAACGGCACCGAGGCTAACACCTTCGAAGCGGTGATTAACCAAACTGGCTTTGTGATTTTGCCGAACTTGACAGGTATGGAAGAAGGAACATGGATCATCGTTCCAGCGTTGCCAGATGGATTGGAATTCGGCGGAGGCATGGCACGTTCTGCAGAAACGGGTATCATCTACGGTGTCCCAACAACAACATCCCCGATGACGAACTACACCATCTTCGCCAATAACAGCCAAACAGGAACTCTATTCACGTTCTCGATGGCTGTGCTCAGCGACACCGACGGCGATGGCTTGCCAGATGGACCGTCCGTTACAGGACTTGAAGTTGATCAAGATGATGACGGCGACGGTGTGCTCGACGAACTTGAAGTCAAATGTGGCAGCGATCCAAACAATGTAAGCGATGTTGCGGATGTTGACGATAGTGGCAACTGTGTCATCGCAGGGTCCACTGATAGCAGCGAAGATGATGGGTTGGTCCCTTACTGGTGTTGCTTCCCAATTATCCTGCTTCTCTTGCTGTTGCTGCTCTTGCTGTTCTACAAGAGGCGAGAAAAGGTCGAACTGTTTGGTCCTGAGCCAGAACACACAACCTCGGAACCGAACTTCGCATCAGGTACTGGAACACAAGATGATCCGTTTGTCCTCAAGCCTGTAAAGGCTCTCAAGGCAGGTACAGTCGCAACCACAAAGGAAGAAATTCTCATCACTGACATGACGCCAAAGATCCAAGTTAATCTTCTCGATTTGGCAGCGGATGACAACGATAAGCGGTTCATGATGTCTGAAATTGGTGCTTCCGAAATGGAACCAGGATACGTGCTTTCAGCCGACGATGAAGGGTCCCTTCGACTCCGTCTTGTCTTTGACGACAGTGAAAATCCAAGTTATGCAGGCGTGAATTACCAAGGCCTCGTTAAGCTCGGAAAGGCATCCGTCTACTTCTCATGGAGTGTCACAGTCAAGGAAGATAAGCGGAAGATGAATCAAATCCGAAAGGAGCAGGAAGCCGAAGAAAAAGCTGCAAAGGAAGCAGAAGCAAAGGCTGCAAAAGAATCCAAGACAAAGGTGACCAAGGAATCAAAGGAAACGACTTCTGATCAGGACGAAACATTGGACAAGGCTCAGATCATTGCAGATGCAACGGGTCGTTCAGTTGAATCCATTGTTGAAGATATGGAAGATGACGGAATCGTCAACTTGTCCAACGAATCCAATGAACAGGCCGAAGCTGATGCAAAGGCTGCGAAGGAAGCCAAAGCAAAGGCCGAAGCTGACAGTAAAGCCGCTGAGAAAGCAAAGGTAGAAGCAGAAGCCGATGCGAAGGCTGCAAAGGAAGCAAAGGCAAAAGCAGAGGCTGATGCAAAGGCTGCTGAGGAGACAAAAGCAAAGGTGGAAGCTGATGCAAAGGCTGCTAAGGAAGCAAAGGCCAAGGCGGAAGAAGAGGCGAAGGCTGCCAAAAAGAAGGCTGCTCAGGAAGCCGACGCTGCCGCTGCCGCTGCCAAGAAGGTCAAAAACAAGCCAGCAACGAAGGAAGTCAAGAAGCAAGAAGAACTGAAGCGCGTCAAATCTCGTGCAGAAACAATTGACTTCAAGACCCTTGGTAAAGCGACCACGTCAACCCTCAAGACTGAAGTCAAGAAGGGAGCATCGACGCTCGAAGTTGCGAATGCATCGGATTTCACTGAGTCAGGTTCTGCAGCGATCTCTGATGAACAAGGCCGTTCAATCATCACATGGACTGGAAAGAATGGAAACGCACTCACCGGCGTGAAAGGCGTCACTCGCATCTTTGCAACCGCCTCAATTGTGACGGTCAAAGATGACTTACAAGTCATCAAGGGCGTTGGACCATTCATTGAAGAGAAGTTGAATGCACTTGGCATCACCACCTATCGACAGATTGCTAACATGGACGCTAAACTCGAAACCCAAGTCAACGAGGCAATCGAGTTCTTCCCCGGCCGAGTCAAGCGTGATCAGTGGGCAAATCAAGCGAAGATTTTGCTCGGTGAAGATGTCAAACTTGATGAGAAAGCTTTGCAACAAGCAGAAGAACTTGAGCGCATCTCGAAGAAGGCTGAATCAATTGACTTCGCAACGCTTGGTGTTGCGACGCTGGATCAGAAAGATGACCTTCAAACCATCAAAGGGATCGGTCCGTTTATCGAAGAGAAGTTGAATGCACTCGGCATTTACACCTTTGAACAAGTTGGAAACATGACCCCAGAGATTGAAACTCAAGTCAACAAGGCCATCGAGTTCTTCCCTGGCCGAGTCAAGCGAGACGAGTGGGCAAAGCAAGCAAGGGAACTTCACAAGAAGAAGTGACGTTCTGACTTGTCGCCATCTCCATTTGGCCAAGAAAGGGGCGGGCCGGTTGAGGAGAGGGCTGAATGGCTCAATCGTTCAATTGATGTACCAGACCCTTTTATGATAGGGTGTGGCAACCACTTGCAGCCAATGTTGGCGTTCTCTGCTGTTCCTAAAGAAGAGAGCATTTAGCCCCAATCCTGATTCGCACACCGAGTTTAAGAGCGTCAAGATGTTCAGTAATACACAACCTAATTGTGAGATGTTGAATAACCCAAAGGAAGTGTCTTCATGAGCGGAATAAAGTCAAGTGGGAGAATGAGGTATTTCCAGATTCGCATTATGCCTGAACAAGGCAAGCATTTGCCTGGTCATTTAATCACCAAATTCTTCACCAAATTAGAGATGATCAATGGAATAGGTGTTGTCGACTCACTTCCAAGTTGCATCGTTAAAGTGCAACATGATGGTTTGGACATAGAAGGGATTCGAGAAGAATTACACGAGAGCTTAATCATCGATAAAATACTCTTAGAAGAGGACGGTTTTGCTTACTTGCGAGTAAAAACTCCAGGTCCCATTCAGCGCATCATCGCTGCTGAAGAAGAAGCATGGATCATGCCTCCAACGTATCTCTCAAGGGAAAATGGATTTTTTATGACCATCCATGGCACGCCGGATGGACTTAAGAGGGTCAAAGACAAATTGGAAGTGTTGGTTCCCAAAAGAATGGACATGCGAATCTCCAAATTGATTATTGCTGATTGGATGAGTGCGCCCAACCTGCCACAAAAGCGCACAAAAGTGATTCAAACGGCCATCGACATGGGGTATTACAACGCCCCTCGAAAGTGCAACCAGAATGACATCGCAGGCGTTTTGGGATTGAAGCAGGGGACTGTGGCTGAACACTTACAAAACGCCGAAAGTACAATCAT
>Ga0228629_1000197_pt1 | contig 17620 bp, 30 predicted proteins | sample 36DmetaG_FD_183022 | JGI IMG/M metagenome (GOLD analysis project Ga0228629, IMG submission 183022) | Seawater microbial communities from Monterey Bay, California, United States - 36D | ecosystem: Environmental > Aquatic > Marine > Coastal | place: USA: California | collected 2016-11-14
CTCTAGAAACATACATAGAAAAAGACCTGGTGATATTATATTATCATTTAAGATCTTCTGTGATAGTATAGGAGAAGAAGCTGCAAAGAAAGTAGGACTAGTAATGCATACAGAAGTAACTAATAATCACGGTACTGATTTAAAAGCTGTTAAAGAAGCTATATATCCAGAAGGTAATATATTCTTTTCTACTGGTAAAATAAATACAGGTCAGATGAATTTTATGTATAACATAGCAGATGTTACTATGTTAATTACTTCTAACGAAGGATGGGGACTATCATTAACCGAATCTATTATGGCCGGTACAATGGTTATTCCTAATACTACTGGAGGTATGCAAGACCAATGTAGATTTGTAAATGAAAAAGGCGAATGGATAGACTTTGATTCGGACTTTCCATCTAATCATAGAGGTACCTATAAAGAGTGTGGTAAATGGGCAGAACCAGTATTCCCATCTAATATATCATTAGCTGGTTCACCAGGTACTCCTTACATATTCGACGATAGATGCTCACCAGATGATGTAGCAGCAGCATTAGAGTTTGTTTACAATACTCCTAAAGAAATAAGAGATGAGAATGGTAAAGCAGGAAGCGACTGGGTAAAGACAGATGAAGCTCAAATGACTTCTGATCATATGTGTGCTAATATTATAGAAGCTATAGAAGATACTTTTATTAAATTTGTTCCTAGACCTAGATACGATATATTTAAAGCAGTACCAGAGAAATCAAATAAAGTTACACATAAATTAACAGGATATTAATATGAGACCAACAATAGTTATAAGCAGTCCAGTAGATACTTTCTCTGGATATGGAGCACGTTCAAGAGACTTTATACAAGCTGTAATAGATTTAGATAAGTACGACGTTAAGTTACTATCACAAAGATGGGGTAATACTAGATTTGGGTACCTCTTAGAACATAGTAGAGAGGATTTATCATCATTAATAATTCCTAAGCTAGATAGCAAACCAGACATATGGGTACAGATAACAGTTCCTAATGAGTTTCAAGCAGTAGGTAATTACAACATAGGAGTTACAGCAGGTATAGAAAGTACTCTATGTGATCAATCTTGGATTCAAGGTTTAAATAGAATGGATTTAACTCTTACTTCCTCTGAACATAGTAAAACAGTCTTTACTAAAACTAAATGGGAGTTAAAAGATAATAGAACTGGTCAAGTGCAAAACTTACAAATACAAAAACCTGTAGAGGTTTTATTTGAAGGAGTAGATACCAGTAAATACTTTGAGACTAAATCTGATTTAGACCTTTCATCAATACCAGAATCATTTTGTTTCTTATCTGTTGGACATTGGCTTCACGGATCGTACGGTAATGATAGAAAGAATTTAGGCTTTACAGTAAGATCATTCTTGGATACTTTTAAAAATAAACAAAATCCACCTGCTCTTATTATGAAAACATCTCATGCTACTACATCGTTGTTGGATAAAACTAACCTATTAAAAAAAATAGATAGTATTAAAAAGACTTTGAAAGGTAAGTTACCTAACATCTACGTACTTCATGGAGATATAACTGATCAAGAAATAAATTCTTTATATAATCATCCAAAAGTAAAAGCAATGGTTTCACACACTAGAGGAGAAGGATTTGGAAGACCATTATTAGAGTTTAGTATGACAGGTAAACCTATTATTGCCTCTGGTTGGTCAGGTCAAGTAGACTTTCTTAATCCTAAACACACTAACTTACTTCCTGGTACTTTAACTAAGTTAGACCCATCGTCAGTAGTTAAAGCAGTATTACTTCCAGATAGTCAATGGTTTAAAGTAGATGAACCAGCTGCTATCAAAGCTTATAAGATGGTATTTAAACACTATAAGAAGTATATTACTCCAGCTAAGAAACTTAAACACGAAAATAAAGAAAAATTTAGCTATAGCGCTATGGTAGAAAGTTTAAAAATACTTATGGAAAAGTATGTAACTGATACTAAACCTCAACCTAAATTATCTAAACTATCTTTACCTAAATTAAAAAAAGTATGAAACTAAATCAAGATCAATTAGTAGAAGGACCGTTTGGTAGCAATGCATGTTACGAACAGTCATTTGAACAAGAAGGAAAGGAAATTAAAACATGGCTATGCTTTGGGAGTGGGTTTACAACATCTACCCTAATGACTGAAGGTTCTAAAGTAGTACAAGACCTCTTAGAAACATCACCGGAGTTATATGTAGACCTGCTACATACCGATAAGGATAAAAAAGTATGGGCTCCAGCTACAATAACCTTACCAGAAAAAGGAATGGTATTTTTAGACGGCTCTAACAAAGAGCAATGGAAATGGGCTTCGGTTAGATCAGTTCCTATTACAGAAGAAGACAGAAAGACTAAAAGCTTTCCATCTGATCAAACTCATAAGATGGATATGAATAACATTAAACATTTTGAGCAAAATGACTTTATGACAGCTCTAGAAAATATCGACTTTTATAAACTATGACACGAATAACTCTACTACTGCTACTATTTACAACTATCACTACAGCACAAATGGCTGATTCATTTGACTTTAAAACATTTAACAAAGAAGACGGAGTACATATATATTTTAAGAATACTAACTCAGATGGTTTCTACCTTGACGGAAAGTTTATGTATTCATACGGCAAGTTAATATTATCTCTAGAAGAATTTCTAGTACTATTAGATGAAGCCAGTAGACTAATTAGGAAGTCTCAAGGTGTAATAGAGAAAGATTTATATGTGCTAGAAAAATATGACTTTACTGATGATGAAATCTTCTTAGGAGTAAAAGAGAAGATAGGATCTATAACAAAAGAAAAATTAAAAGAACTAAAAAAAGTATATGAAGATTAGTTATGCTATAACGGTCTGTAACGAGTTTATAGAGATACAAAACTTAGTTAATTTTTTAAGAGCTAATAAAAGACGTCAAGATGAGATTATAATATTATATGATCAAAAGAACGGAAGAGAAGAAATAGCATCTTGGCTCGTTAAACAAAATAAATATCCTAACGTACAATTTTGGAGAGGTTTATTTGATGGACATTTTGCTGACTGGAAAAATAAACTAACTGAATACTGTTCGGGTGATTATATATTTCAAATAGATGCTGATGAAATGCCTCACGAAATTTTTATAGAACAGTTACCTGAAATATTAGAAAGTAATCCTGACAACGAAGTTTATTTAGTACCTAGAGTTAATACAGTATCAGGACTTACTCAAGAGCATATAGATAAATGGAGATGGAATGTCGACTCAGAAGATAGAGTCAATTGGCCTGACTACCAATGGCGTATTTGGAAAAACAAACCAGAAATAAAATGGAAGAATAAAGTTCATGAGGTATTAGAAGGCTTTGAAAGCTATGCACCTCTTCCAGCTTTACCGGAATTAGCTTTATACCATCCTAAAACAATTGATAAACAAGAAAAACAGAACGAATTTTATAGTAAATTAGTATGAAGATAGGAATAATAGGATTAGGAGTTGTAGGAACAGCTATTAAAGAAGGATTCGAAAGATTAAATCATATAGTTAAGGTACATGATATTAAACTCAATACATCAATAGAAGATATATTAGATACTGAGTTAGTATATTTATGTTTACCAACTAACTCTAAAGAAGATGGCTCATGTAACACTGACATTATAGTTGAAGTATTAGATAAACTTACAGAGATAGAGTACAGAGGAACCGTAGCAGTTAAGTCAACTATAGTTCCAGGTACTTACAGTAAACTTATTACTTATTTTGATAAAGAGCGTTTATGTTTAGTACCTGAATTTTTAAGAGAGAAACATGCCGTTGAGGATTTTATATGGAATCATAATGTACTTGTAATAGGTACAGAATATACAAATGCATATAACTTAGTAATTAAGTCACATGGTCACTTTCCTAAAGAAGTTAAAGTAATCACTCCTTATGAATGTGAGTTCGTAAAATACTTCTCTAACTCTTTTAAAGCATATAAGACTGTCTTTGCTAATTCATTTGGTAAGTTATGCGATAAACATAATGTAGATTATAGTAATGTACTAGATATATACAGAGCTGAAGAGGTAAAAGAAACGGCTTACTTAAGGTATTTTAATGAAGGCTTTGGAGGTATGTGTTTACCAAAAGACGTAAGCGCAATTAATAAGTTAACAGAAGGTACTAACATAAGTACTTTTGACTTTATATTAAATGAAAATAAAAAATTTTTTTAACTATGACAGTAGGAATAATTGGTAATGGTTTTGTAGGAGAAGCACAAGCATTTGCTTTCTCTTTATCTAACAAGGTATTAATATACGATATTGATCCTAAGAAAAGTTTTAATTCCTTAGAGGAAGTTCATACAGCTGATTATATATTTGTATGTGTTCCTACTCCTATGTTTGAACATGGAGAACAAGATACTCAATACATACAAAATGTATTTAATTATGCTAAACCAGGACCTATCTATATTATCAAATCAACTGTTACACCAGGTACTACAGAGTCTCTAAGAAAGAAATACCCTACGCTTAACATAGTATTTAGTCCTGAATTTTTAACTGAGAGAATAGCTAAACTTGATATGATGATGCAAGCTAGAATAATCTTTGGAGGACCAAAAGAATTAACTGATAGAGTACAGAAACTATATGAGGGTAGGTTTATGAATAGACATTTTATACATACAGACTCTACTACAGCTGAATTTATAAAGTATATGAATAATTGTTTCTTTGCTACTAAAGTATCTCTTCTAAATGAATATAAAAGATTAGGAGACCTAATAGGTATAGACTGGTCTACAGCTATGCATGGCTTTGCCGCTGATGGAAGAGTAGGAGATAGTCATATGCAAGTACCAGGTCCAGATGGTAAGTTAGGATTTGGAGGAGCATGTTTTCCAAAAGATATAAATGCTTTAATAACTTTAGCTAAACAGCATAATGTTAATATGAATGTACTTAAAGCTGCTTGGGTAACTAACTTAGAAGTAAGGCCTGAAGCTGACTGGAATAGTATCGGAAGTAGAGCAGTAACTAAATAAATTATTATGAAGAACAAAAAAATATTAGTAACTGGAGGAGCAGGAGCAATAGGATTTAACTTAATACAAAAACTTTTAAAGTTAGACAACGAAGTCATAAGCTGGGATAATTACTCAGCAGGTACTACGGAGAATCATATTCAAGGAGCTACATATGTTAACAGGCATACAAAAGAAGCTTTCCTTTTAAATGATAGCTTTGACTTAGTTTACCACTTAGGAGAGTATTCAAAAGTTGTACCTTCTTTTAATGAGATAGAAAAAGCTTTTGATTATAATGTACTAGGGAGTTTTAACTTAATCAATAGATGTAACGAGTTAAATATTCCTATAGTTTATGCTGGATCTTCTACAAGATTAGCTGAACCAGGAGAGTTACATTCACCGTATGCTTTTTTTAAATCAACAGTTGCTAAACTTATAGAAGGTTATAGTGATTGGTACGATCTTAAGTTTAATATTTGTTACTTTTATAATGTATTCGGACCTGGGACTAATTTATGGGATAATGAATGGCAGTCAGTAATTAATATATTTAAAGGTCAAAAAGAAAACGAACTTCCATTAACTATTACAGGTGATGGAACACAAAAGAGAGACTTTACTCACGTAAATGATATTATTCAAGGGTTGATATTAGCTGGAGATAACATAAGAAATGAACAATTTCAACTTGGCACAGGTAAAGAGTATAGTATATTAGAAATAGCAGCAGCATTTGATCATCCTATAGAGTTTATACCTCCTCGTCCAGGTGATAGAAAAAATGGTCTGGCTCACATAGAACATACATCTAAAACTTTAGGATATAAACCTACTGTAAACGTTATAGAATATATTAAAAGCTTATGAAGATATGCTATGTAACTGAAATGCCTTTTATAGGAAAGATTCCAAGAGATACTCCTATGATGAGAACAGAACAAGCCTGGCCTTGTGCTTTACAAGCAGATTGTTTTCCTTTCATTCATACTCCTTCAGAGAGATATGATATAGCTTTAGTAATCATTCCAAAGAAGAATATAGATCAATGGATAGCTAACGATACTTTCGCAAAAATAAGATTATATGCAGATAAAGTAGCTATAATGCAAGAAGGTCCTCATTGGTGCTTTCAAGATTATGCTTTACATGAACAGATATGGTACTACAATACTATAAGAGAGGCTGATATATTGTATACTCATAATAAAGCTGACAAAGAATACTATGAAGGAATAACAGAACATTCAGATGTTAGACTTCTTCCTACTTTAATGATAGAAGATACTATAAAAGATCTTCCAGAAGAAAATAGAGAAGGTATAATGATAGGAGGTAACTTTGTTAGTTGGTACGGAGGATTTGACTCTTTTACAGCAGCTTCTTATTTAGATGAAAAAATTTACTCTCCTAGTATGGGAAGAAAGCAACAAGGAGAAGAACAATTAGGAATAACTCAGTTACCTTATATGAATTGGAATGAATGGATAAGAGAACTAAATAAAGTTAAGTACGGTATACATTTAATGCGTACTCAAGCAGCAGGTACATTTGCTCTTAATTGTGCTTACTTAGGTATACCATGCATAGGGTATAAAGGATTAGATACTCAAGAGATATGTCATCCAGAACTTACTATAGAGTTTGGAGATATAAAAAAAGCCAAAGAATTGCTTGCAAAGCTGAAGAATAATTCGTACTTTTATTATAAGGTTTCAGCTCAAGCAATAGATAACTATAATATATACTATCAGGAGAAAGAGTTTATGTTAAACTGGCAAAAACAGAATCAATTATGAATATACTAATCACCGGAGGAGCTGGCTTTGTAGGTACTAACCTTATTAAAAAGCTATTAACTTTAAACCATCAAGTAGTTTCAATAGATAACTATAACACTGGTTTAAAATCTAATCATCAGGATGGATGTTTATATATCGAAGATGATATTAGAACTTATGATTACAGTGATTTAAAAGTAAGACCTGATTTTATATTCCACATGGCTGCTATAGCTAGAATACAGCCTTCATTTAATAACCCTGTAGACTATTTCAACACTAATGCTAATGGGACGTTAAACCTACTAAAGTTTTGTTCTGATTATAATATACCTATACTGTATGCTGGTTCTTCTTCTAAACATAGCGGTAAATTTAAAAACCCATATACATTTTCTAAGAGTATTGGAGAAGAAATAGTAGAGCTATTTCAAACACATTACAATACTCAAGCTTCAATAGCTCGTTTTTACAACGTTTATGGAGATTATCAATTAACTGAAGGTGGGTACACTACATTGATAGGCCGCTGGATAAGTAATTTAGAAAACAATATACAGTGTGAAATATATGGAGATGGAGAACAAAGGAGAGACTTTACTCACGTAGATGATATTGTAGATGCTCTAGTTCTTATTATGGATAAGGAAGCATATGGATATGAATTTGAATTAGGTAGAGGTAAAAACTACTCTGTTAACGAAGTAGCAGATATGTTTAAACTAGATCCAGTATATAAAGACGCTAAACAAGGTGAAGCTAGAAATACTCTCAACACTAGTATTGTAGCTAAAGAAGTACTAGGATGGGATCCTCAAATAGAACTACCTGAATACTTAAAAAGCATACTATGAAAGAAATAAAAGAATCAGATAATACTGCAATAAGTGAATTCGATCGCTTCTCTTACCCTGCTTCATCAACATCGATTGATAGGTATGTTATAGCTAATACTTGGACTAAAGGCAAAAAGGTCTTAGATGCAGCTACGGGACAAGGTTATGGTGCGGGAATACTTTTATCTTTAGGAGCTAAAAATGTAGTAGGTATAGATACTGATGAGCATGCAGTAGAGATAGCAAATAATTTACTTCAATCTCCTAAAGCACAATTTAAGGTATGTGATATATTTAATCTTACTGAATCATTTAAAGAAGATGAATTTGAAGTATGTGTATCTCTTGAGACTTTTGAACATCTTCCTCCTGAAAGAATAGATGAGTACTTACAGTCATTAACTAAAGTAACATCAGAAACTATTATTATATCTACTCCTCGTAGACAATCAAAGGAATGGGAATACAAAGGAGGTACTCATTTAAAAGAGTATAGCGCAGATGAGTTTCAAGAAATTCTAACTAGAAACTTTCCTAATAGTGATGTACAAGGTTTTGGTATTCTAGAAATACCTTTAAGGTGTAACATTCCTAACCTAGAAGTTCAATGGGGTTCTTCTATTACAGCTAACATTAAAGATTGCGTAGTAATGGTTGCGATAATACAATTACAAAAAATAGATGATGAATAAAATTACGTTTGTTATTCCAAGTAGAAATAATTTAGAATTCCTACAACTTGCTTATAGATCTATTAGAGATTTAGAGACAAAGCATGAGATATTAGTACTAAATGATGCAAGTACAGACAGTACTCAAGAATGGATTGATAGTCAAAATGATGAAGATCTAATAGTACATCATAACCCAGGTCCAGAAAGGATAGGTATCGTAGGTATGTTTGACAAAGGTATCGAAATGGCTCGCACAGATATTATTTGTGCTTTTCATTCTGATATGGTAGTATGTAAAGATTTCGATAAAAATATTCTTAATCACCTAAAGAAAGGAACTGTAGTTTCTGGTACTAGAGTGGAACCACCTTTACATCCAGATGGTCCAGAAAAAATTATACGTAACTATGGTATAGAGGTTGATGAGTTTACTTTAGATGCTTGGTATAAAGGCAGTGAATCGTTAAAAGAAAAGAAAGTTACTAAAGGTATCTTTGCTCCTTGGTGCATGTATAAAGAAGATTTTCAAGCTATTGGAGGACACGATAAACTATTTGCTCCTCAATCAAAAGAAGATTCTGATTTGTTTAATAGGTTTCATTTGAAAGGATACGACTTTGTTCAGCCATGGGATGCTTTAGTTTATCACTTTACTTCGAGAGGTTCTAGATTTAATAAACATTCTGGAGGAGCAGCAGGTAAAAATAGTGAAGAATGGCTAACTCAAAATCAACGTTCTACCAGAAACTTTATACGTAAATGGGGTCACTTTATAAAACATGATGAGTTAATGCACCCTGTAGTACCGAATAAATATAATATAAAAATAATAGTTACTAATGCTAAGTTAAGTTCTCTTTGGAACTTAGAACCTTGGTGCTCTAGAATAGATGTAGATTTACAGAGTGTTATGATTACAGACTATATTAAGAAAGAACAAGTAAATACATTAATACCAATAGAAAAGAAAATTAACTCTGGAGATGAATGTGATGTAGAAATTACTATAGATGCAAGAAAGTTTAACGAACAAGATTATTTGCTATTACAGAATATGTCTGAAATATTAGACGATAGTGGATCAGAAGGACAATTTGAGTTAGGTAATCTATTTATAGATATAAGAGAGTACAAACAATATACTAATGACCTGATACAAGTCTACACAAAAGATTCTAATTATCAGTATAATTTACAGAAGCTATGAAAAAATATATTATAGAATTTACCTACCTAGACGGTGAAACTGAAGAGCTAGAATTCAATACAGACAGAGGATATGACTGGACTATAGAACAGTTCTCAAGAAATAGAGGCATACTTAAACATAAATTAATTTCAGAATCTTCTACTTCCTCTAAGAAAATGCTATTTGACTAACTATTTATAACTATATATGAACATCAAGAATCTTATACAAAACGTAACAGAGGCAGCTAAAGTTAATTTTGCTGGTCATAAATTTCTACTTAAAGTAGATACTAATGAAGATCCTCAAAAGAAAGGAGTTAAGGTACAATTTATTCCTACTCAGTTCGGGACACTATCCCCTACAGAGCAAAATGATATTGCTATTGAGTTAGAAGCTAGATTAGAGCAAGGATTAGGAGAGTATGAATTGAGAGTAGAAAGAGATAGAAACTTAAAAGATAAATCTATTATAGGGTTCTTTATTTATATAGAATACTTTGATAAGATTATTAGAAAAGCTTTATCAGGTCAAAATCCTAATGAACCAGTAGACGAACCTCAACCAGAGATATAGTCTATGACAGTACATCCTGATAAAAAAGTAAGGGAAGTTTTATTCTCAATGTTTCCTTTGTCGTATAGTATTAAGAAAGTAGAAATACCAACTGATATTATGGACAGAAGATTATTTATAGATTCAATCAAAACTTTATTAGAATTAGAAGATAGAAGAGACTTTATGCTTGAAGAGATAGGCATAGATATAACTTCTTATGAAGACCTATTCTTTAGAGTTATAGAAAACTTATTTAAAATAGCATTTAGTGTAAGTCAAACAGCTTTAATTCAAGATTACATTTACTCTCTTAAACCTGATAAGGAATGGGATGGGTATGTAAGTGTTAACTTAAACGGTAAAGAAGAACAGTTAGTTGATATTAAAACACCAGAAAAACTCTGGATGTTATTACAGAAAGTAAAATGATTTTTGAGCATAAGGAGTATCTTAATAAATCAGAATGTGATTATATAATATCTCTTCATGATAAAACTACTCATTCATTTCAAAAACATCATCGTACAATAAAATTTTATAGTACTAATTTAATTGGTATAGATCTTAAAACTAATAAATTTGATGAGTTTGATTTAGATAGATTAAGAATACAGTATGTAGATGAGAAAGTAGATCAAGTATCCACATTTCATATACATCAAAATAATTGGAATTTCGTACTATTTCTTAATAGTAACTTTGAAGGAGGAGAGTTAGAGTTTAAGTATAAAAGTTATAAACCTGTAACCGGTACATTAATATATTTTACAGGTAATGAATTTCATAAGCTTAATAACTGTATTGGTGAAAGATATAGTTTAGTTGGTTTTCTTAATAACGATCCTTTGATAGGGTGTAGTAACAAAACACTGATCTAAATGATTATAAAAATACTCAAAGCTATTAAATCTTTTATGGACGAAGGGCATTTTTATTATAGGGGTAAGAAAATAGAGTACGCTTGGATCGTAGGGGGAATCTTTTATATAATTGTATCTTTTTATGTATATTCTCTATAAAATAGTTGCCTCCCCGAGATATTCTTCATATATTTATGTATTGTTTAATTAAAAAGGTTATATTATATGCAAAAATTAGAAATGATTACTTGTCCTTCTTGTTCTGAGGACGTACTTCCGGTACTAAGAAAAGAACTAGGCTTCCATGTATGTATTAAATGTTCAACTGTTAAACCTAAAGTAGGAGTTACTACTGTAGAGGGTAAAGGTGATCATACTTATAATGATATTATAATTATGGAACAAGATACTTATATATCTATCAAAAAGAAAGAAGCAGAACTAGCTGGTAAATCAGTACACATTGAAATGCTTGATCTAGATAAGGATGAAGCAGCAACATCTCAATCAGTTAAAGAAGAGGTTAGCAAGGTGCTTAGTGAAGACTACAAACATGAAGATGTTGATATGTTTGATCCTAACAAAGAAATGGAAGGTATTGAAGGTATAGATTATTAATATGGAAAATTTAAATATATTTGACGATTTGTTTGGTACACCTAAGAAAAAAAAGACTTCCTATAATGATATGGATTACTTTTTTGATACTTGTTCTTCCGATGAATTAGTTGAATACATGATAGATACAAGTAACGATTAGTATATGGGTAAACCAGCTAAAATATTATCTAAGGAAGATCTAGAGAGAGCTATGAAAATGTCTCGTTCTAACTTTGCAGCAGCTAGATATCTTCATGTGTCTTATAATCATTATAAAAAGTACGCTAAGTTATATAAGAACGAAGAAGGTATTACTTTTTTAGAGGCTCATAAGAATCAAGAAGGTAAAGGTATTCCAAAGTTTGCTTTAAAGGGTAGTTCTAAAATACCTCTAATGGATTTACTAGAAGGCAGAGTACCTATCGAACATTTCAACGCTAGAGAGATAAAAGAGAGAGTTATCTTTGAAGGCTTGATAGAAGAGAAATGTAATATGTGCGGAATGTCTGAAAGAAGAGTGACTGATTTAAAAGTTCCTCTTATTCTTAACTTTAAAGATGGTAATAAGAAAAACTGGCACTTAGATAATATAGAGTTCCTATGCTATAATCATTCTTTTCTGTATGGAGTAGCTCCTATACAAGAGAAAGAAGCAGAGGCTATGGAAGATTACGTTAAAACCAAAGAAGACGAACCTGATTGGGAGATGGATGATCATCATATAGAGCATTTAAAAGAATTAGGCTTGTATGATAATGATCAAGAAGAAGATTACATCTCCAGACTTTAACTATTTATTAGATATGGCTAAACAACCTAAAGGTAAATTTTCAACTTGGAAAAAGAAGAAGCCGCTAGAAAGACAAGTGGCTGATAAGTTAGTTAAGACTCATGAACGTAATGAGAAACTAAAAGAAAAAAATATAAACACATCATTCTTAGATTTATTTTAAAATTATTATTATGAAAAAAATTGATAATATTGAATTCGTACTGGGCTTTGCTTTCGTTTTATTTATGTTAATGCTATCATCTTTTGGCTATATGATGCATAGAAATTATATTACAGCTAGTGAATTGAAGATAGCCGAGATAGCTCCACTTCCAGAACCTGTTATAGAAGCTCCAAACTTTATAAAGGTATATAATTTAGATACTTTTCTATATGATATGGCTGAAAGAGAATCAAGCAATAGATATGATGTAGTTAATCAATATGGCTATATGGGAGCATATCAATTTGGATCTCAAACTTTAAAAAATCTAGGTTATAAAGTAACTAGAAAAGAATTCTTAAGTAACCCTATACTTCAAGAAGAAGCTATGCTTAAACTTTTAAAAGCTAATAAACATACTTTAAGAAGACAAATAAAAAAGTATGATGGAAAGTTGGTCAATGGAGTATTAGTTACTGAGTCAGGTTTATTAGCAGCAGCACATTTAGTAGGAGCTGGTACTGTTCGTAAATGGATCAGAAATGGTAAGAAATATACTGATGGAAATGGAGTAGATTTAACAAGTTACTTAGTTAAGTTTAATGGATATTATTTGGATATCTGATAAATTATTCTTATCTTAAGGTATAATAAAAAAAATAAAGGTTATGTCAGACGATAGAATGGAAAAAATGGTCTACGATTTTCCTACCGAGGGAGTCTTAGAAGTACAAATTAAAGATAAATGGTTTAGAGTAACATCGAGAGAGTTTAGATCTTTTGATAGTAACAGAAGATATTCTGTACCAGTACAGCAACCAGGTATAGGTATGCCTGATGTAGAAAACTTAGAGTTTATTACTATAGACTATACTGGTCCTTTATATATGTACGGTACTAATAAAGAAGTAAATAGGCTCTATGATGAGAAGATAGTACATAGTCCTTATTATGAAAAAGCATTTAACATATCACAAAGTAAAAAATAATATGACAAACTTACATTTCGAAAACTTAGAAGAGTTTACAACATTATTTAGAGAAAAGAATAAAGAAGTATCTGATGCTATAAGAATAGGAGTAGAGAAAGCTATGATGAATAGAAAGAAGACTGCTGAACTATTTCAACTAACCTTTGCTGATGCAGAAGATGCATATGAGATTACTCTTCCAGAAGCTATATGGGAAACAGCTTTAGAGTCTTGCTTAAACTTCTATCATGAGAACGATCATCATGACGAAGCTATAGATACTTGGAAACTATTAGAAGCTGTTAAAGCATAGTGAAACCTTTCGAAGAATTATTTAACGATGAAAGAAAGACTTGGACATTTGAATCAGCTACTTCTGATAAAACTTATACCGTTACTCAAGGTAAATGGTTATTTTGTGATTGTTGGGGATATATTGCTCATAAGAAGTGTAAACATATAAAGAAAGTGACTGAAATAGTTGCCTCCCCGAATAATTAATCGTATATTTAAGGTATATTAATAATTAAAAAAAAATAAAGGTTATGGCAGACATTCTAATGAATTTCGAAAAAGGTTTAGGTTCTTACCTTACAAAGGATCAAATTAACGCTCAGGCTCCTCTAGTATTTGCTAAGGCTCCTACTAATCCAAATGTTACTGATAAGTATCTATTTGTTAATACTGAAACTATTGTCGACGATTTAGCTAAGCTTAATTGGTTTCCAGTAGAAGTAGCTCAAAGAAAGACTAGAAAAGAAGAAGGAACTATCTTTAGTAAGCATATGGTTTCATTTCAGAATCCTGAGATTAAAATTACTTCTGAAGATGGTGACGATGCTTATCCTAGAATATTATTAACTAACTCTCACGATGGTATGCAATCATTTAGATTCTCTGTTGGTATTTTTAGATTAGTATGTTCGAATGGATTGGTAGTAGCTGATGAAGAGTTTTCTGACTTCCGTATAAAGCATAAAGGTTACTCTTTTGGTGAGCTTAGAAATGTTGTTAAGCAAGCAGTAAAAGATCTACCTAAGAGAGTAGAAGTTATGAACGATATGAAAAATAGAATCTTAACTCAAGAAGAGAAAAATAAGTTAGCTTTAGATGCTATGTTAATTAGAGCTGGAGTTGATAACTTAGAGTATGATGCTGAAACTATAGAAGATATATTAGAACCTAAAAGAAAAGCAGATGCTGGAGATGATTTATGGAGAGTGTTTAATGTAGTTCAAGAGAAGATTACTCAAGGAGACTTTCATGCTGCTTTAACTGGAGCTAAAGTTAGAAAGGTAAGAAAGATTAAGTCATTCGAAAAAGACTTAAAGGTAAACAAAGAATTATTTAAATTAGCAACAGCATTAGTATGATAGAAATTATAAAACACATATTAGGTATTTGTGGCGACCATTGGCATCCAAACATCTGGACTGCCATGGCCGGCTCGCCTATGTTATTAGCAACAATTCACTATATAAAATGTAAATGTGGTGGATTGTTTGAACATAAGAAAGACTGTAATCATTCCGTTGATTAAAAGGAACACTTAATAGTTTTCCTTACTATTTATTATAAAGCAAAATAAAAATATGAAAGGAATACTTTTATCTACTGACTTTGTTAAAGCCAGTGACGACACAATAAGGTTTATAGAGGCTAATACAGATACAGTAGTCTATCACGATATAATGGATGTTGAGTTCTCTTGGCAGCCATTTATAGATCATATTTCAGGTTCTTACACAACTCTTCATGTAGTCTATAAACCTGAACTTCATTACGAAGCATTTCACAACTTAAAAGCTAAATTAGATACTCAAATACCTTCTCTAGCCATTAGTGAATCAGCTATCGGAATACACGATGACTATCCAGAATCAATTGCAGATGCTAATGATAAGTTTATTTTAAGAATGGCTTATGATGGAAATGCAGTTTTAGATTCTGTATACTGTAGAGATTCTTTTGAAGCATTAAAATTAATGAGTGACTATAATGATGAAAATTTAGTAGTTCCTTTTTACGGAGTAAGTGGTTCAACAGTAGTTGATCATATTTACACTAGCTCTACAGAAGCAAATCTTCCAGATGCAGTTCAAAAATCTAAAAACTGGACTAGAGGTGATGTATCTTTTCATAAAGTAAATGACTGGCCTGCTTTTATAAGCGGCTGTCATGAATCAACTTATATTTCATCCTTTGTTATTTCCTCAGCTTCTATGGCTGAAGGTATTGTTTCTAGTTATAGAAACTATTCTATAGCTTATGGATCAGATCTAGATACAGTAGACTTAGGAACTACAATTGCTTATGCTCCATTTTCTTTACCAACAGTAGATCAACTTTACGTAGATGGTTTACCAGGAGACAATGTAAGTTTAGGATGGGAACACTATCATGAATTTTCAACTAGTACAGTAAAGCAACAAAAGAGAAGAGAAGGTCTATTTAACACTGAGGTCTTTACTTCAGCTTCAGGTGATGCATTAGATCCTTTAGATGCTCAACTAGGAGATGTTATTAAAGCTTTTTATGTACCGGGATTACCTGATACTGATGACTTAGGAGTCTATTCTAACTTTGCTTTTACAGGAAGCTCTTGGCCTTCAGGCAGTGTTGTTACAGGATCAGTAGTAGTAGATGCTTTAGATGACCACTTCAATAAAGAAGGTCTTCTATATGGATTACAATTTTCTGGAAGTGATGAATATTTTTATGTAGGAGCAACTACTCAAATTTTAACATACCAATCTAGTTCAGATAGTATTAAATATAGAGCAGTATCTAAAATAGAAGAAGATGACATTTACTTAATTGACATAAATAACAACATAGTAGATATTACATCTAATAAGATGATTGTTCTTAACCAACCTACTGGATCATTTAGATCAATTAACTTAGAACCAACAGATAACATTATAGTCGGTAATGCTCCTTATTTCTTTGCATACCACAATCCAAAATAATTAATTACAATGAACAAATCAGAAATAGCCGGACTTACTTATAGATCAAAAGAAAATAAAGAACCTGGATACTCAGGAACTAAGAGAACTGCTTCCGCAGAAGAAAAAGCTGTAATTAATAATATTATAAGTAACTTCTTAGGAAATATACTAGATAAACACGCTTAATTAGTTGTTTATTCCATAGATTCTTCTTATATTGTAGTATAAATAAATATATACTATGATAAATTCAAATTACATTAGATCAACGAAGATAACTCCTCGTATTAAACAAACTGTCATCTCTGGTGAACATATTAATATAGAAGGTGTTACGTTTGAAAAGATATCTAAAAAACCTTACGGAAGAACTATACTAAGAAAATTAATTAAATCAGATCAATCTGAACATATCACTTGCTATGTTTAAAGAGAATTTAAACTGGTATTATATTGGCCTAGGTTTTTTAGTTACTGTAATAGCTCAAGTAGGAGCTTGGTTTCAACATAACCTTCAATTTAAGTATCCTAAGTTAGATGAAACCTGGTGGGGGATGTATGCTTTAGCTATTCCTTTGACTTATGTATTTATTCTAGCTACTAAGTTTAATGTTCTAGGTTATGGAGGATCTATTTGGGGTGCAAGATTTGTAGGCTTTGCGATAGGTATGTTAGTTTATGCTATACTTATTCAACTATATTTTAAAGAACCATTCACATATAAGATTGCATTACAGTTATTTTTATGTTTTGCTATTATTTTTGTTCAAGGATATTTAAAATAAGATGACATATATTATTACATACTTACTAATTGGTACTATCTGGACAGCTTGGATGGAGTATTACACTACTAAGCATAAGATAGGACCAGGATGGATTAATAAAGAACGTATAACTCAAGCTTTGGTATGGCCATTTGCTCTAGTTATATTTATAATAGAATTTTATAAAAACTTATGAAAAAACTAATCTTAATTCTTCTTACTGTAATAACTAGTTGCGAGTATGAACCTTATGAATATAGAGAAGATCCTAAACCTCCAGTAGAGGTAAAAGACTATAAAGTTTCTTTTGATTTGATAAGACATTATAGCGGGCTAACAATTAAGTTCTCGGATCTAGGCTACTATTCTGATTGTGGTTTTGATACTACTTCAGCTATGGCTGACTTTGATTTAGATGGCGATATAGATATTCTATTAGCTCCTCAATGTACTGATGGAGCA
>Ga0228629_1000231_pt1 | contig 16265 bp, 12 predicted proteins | sample 36DmetaG_FD_183022 | JGI IMG/M metagenome (GOLD analysis project Ga0228629, IMG submission 183022) | Seawater microbial communities from Monterey Bay, California, United States - 36D | ecosystem: Environmental > Aquatic > Marine > Coastal | place: USA: California | collected 2016-11-14
AATTTTGTGAATTATCCGTATAAAGATGTACAAACTTAGCAGCATTCCATATTTTGTTACCGAATTTTTTTGCTGCAACAGTCCATTCTTCATCAAACGGAACATCTTGCCCAGGTGAAGCTTTTTCAATAAGTGAAAACCTCAATGCATCAGCTCCATGGTTTTGAGAGAGCTCAAGTGGATCTATAGTATTCCCTAAGCTTTTTGACATCTTACGGCCCTTTGAGTCCCTTACTAATCCGTGGATAAGTATGTCTTTAAATGGAACTTCTTTTTGGAAATGCATACCCATCATTATCATGCGAGCTACCCAAAAGAAAATTATGTCAAACCCTGTAACAAGTAGAGAAGTTGGATAATACTTTTTTAACTCTGCTGTATTATCTGGCCAACCAAGTGTTGAAAATGGCCACAATGCTGATGAGAACCATGTGTCAAGAACATCTTCATCCTGATTTAGTACTTCATCTTTAGAGAGATTATTTTTATCTCGTACCTCTTCTTCAGATACACCAACATAGACATTTCCAGCCTGGTCGTACCATGCAGGAATACGATGCCCCCACCAAATTTGTCGTGATATACACCAATCTTGGATATTGTACATCCATTCAAAGTATGTTTTTTCCCAATTTTTAGGAATAAACTTAATTTCATCTGTTTCTACAGACTTAATTGCATCTTTAGCTAATTCTTTGGCTTTTACGAACCATTGTTCAGTTATCATTGGTTCTAGAACGCTTTTTGACCTATCGCCTATAGGTATTTGAATTGAATAATCTTCTATATTTTCTACTTGATTTAAATCTTCTAATTCTTGAATAATACTTTTTCTCGCTTCAAATCTATCTAATCCTCTTAATTGTTTTGGAATATATTCCTCATTAACTATCGAACCATCAAGATTCATACAGTTAATTATTTCAAGAGAATGTTTGATCCCTATCTCATAATCGTTAAAGTCATGGGCTGGTGTAATTTTTACACAACCTGATCCAAAATCAACGTCTACATATTCATCAGCAATTATTGGCACTTCCCTATTAACAAGAGGAACAATTGCTTTTTTTCCAATAAGATTTTTATATCTTTTGTCATCGGGATTTACTGCAATTGCTGTATCACCCAATAATGTTTCAGGACGAGTTGTTGCAATTACTATATGCTCATCTCCAACCTTGTATCGTAGATTCCATAATTTACCCTGTTTAGAGGTCATATTTACCTCTAGATCAGAAACTGCTGACATCAATTCTGTATCCCAGTTGACCATCCTTGTACCTTTATAAATTAATTCTTTTTCGTACAATTCAATAAACACTTGCTGTACAGCCTTTGAAAGGCCTTCATCCATAGTGAATCTTTCCATACTCCAATCACAGCTCATACCAAGAGTTTTCATCTGATTAGAAATATTTTCTCCAGATTCTTTTTTCCATTTCCATACTTCTTCAATAAACTTCTCTCTACCTAATGCTTCTTTAGTTATGTCTTTAGTAGCAAGTTCTTTTTCGACTAATAGCTGTGTAATGATACCGGCATGGTCAGTGCCAGGTACCCACATTGTCTCAAAGCCTTTCAGTCTCATATATCTGACGATAACGTCGATAATAGAGTGTTCTAATGCATGGCCCATATGAAGAGAACCCGTAACATTTGGTGGAGGAATTACGATTGAAAATTGTTTATCTGATGGAGTTGGTTTAAATTTATCCTTGTCTTCCCAGATTTTTTGCCATTTTTTTTCTAGCTTTAGGGGTTCGTACTTTTCATCTTGCATGAAGCTATGCAGGTTTTGAGTCTTTTGAATCTTTACTTTGATTTAAGACCATCTTTGGCTGGATACCGTCTAGAACATTTTCTTTATCTAGTATTATTTGGTCAATATCTTTACGAGATGGTGACTCATACATCTCATTAAGAAGTATTTTTTCAAGTATCGATCTTAGCCCTCTAGCACCAGTATTTCTCTCAAGTGCTAAATCAGCAAGTGCTTCTAGTGACTCATCAGTAAATATAAGTTCAATATCATCTAGCGCAAACATTTTTTGGAATTGCTTTGTGATAGCATTTTTTGGTTCTGTTAAAATTTTAACTAATGATTCTTTTTCCAATTCATTGACATTTGTAACAATTGGAAGTCTTCCAATAAATTCAGGAATTAAACCGAACTTAATTAGGTCTTTAGTTTCAACATTTTGAAATACTTCATTTTGATTTATTTTATTTGAGCCTTCTAATGAAGCTGAGAAACCAATAGAGTTTTCACCTAATCTTTTAGTGATTATCTCTTCAAGCCCATCAAATGCTCCACCAACTATAAATAAAATATTTGTTGTATCTATTTGTAAATACTCTTGTTGTGGATGTTTACGACCACCTTGAGGTGGAACTTGAGCAACGGTGCCTTCAAGTATTTTAAGAAGTGCTTGCTGAACACCCTCTCCAGATACGTCTCTTGTAATTGATGGATTATCTGATTTTCTTGTGATTTTATCAATTTCATCAATATAGATTATTCCTTTTTCAGCTTTTTTGATATCAAAATCGGCTGCATTGATTAGGGATAAAAGTATATTTTCTACATCCTCCCCTACATATCCTGCTTCAGTTAATGTTGTAGCGTCAGCAATAGCAAATGGTACGTTTAAAATCTTAGCTAGAGTTTGTGCCAACAATGTTTTACCACTACCTGTCGGACCCAGGATTAATACATTAGACTTCTGTATCTCAAGATCATCATTGAGTGTGTCATCTTTATAAATTCTTTTGTAGTGATTGTAGACTGCTACAGCTAAGGTTTTTTTTGCATCGCTTTGGCCAATTACAAACTCATTCAAAGAATGGTTTATTTCTTTGGGTAATGGAAGATTTACTTCATCAGAACTATCGATGGTATCAATTTTCTCTTCTTCAATGATTTCAGTACAAAGCTCAATACACTCATCACAAATGTAAACGCCTGGACCGGCTATTAGTTTTATGACTTGCTTCTGAGATTTTCCGCAGAAACTACATTTTAGAGGTTCGGATGACGATTCTTTATTAGCCATATTTAATACCCTGTTGTTTTATTTTTTGTCGACTAACTCCCTTTGAGTTAGTACTTCATCTACTATACCGTATTCTAAAGCTTCTTGTGCGGTCATCCAAAAATCTCTATCTGTATCAGTAGTTACTTTTTCAACATCTTGATTGGTAAAATCTGCCAATAATTGATTTAATTGTGTTCTCATTGAAACTATTAGATCAAAGTTTCTTTCCATATCAGCAACAGTACCTTCCATTCCACCAGATGGTTGATGAAGCATAATTCTTGCATTTGGCAAACTGTATCTTTTACCTTTAGTACCACCTGCAAGGATTACTGAGGCTGCTGATGCAGCAAGACCCATGCAAACAGTAGAAATGTCTGGTCTGATATAGTTCATAGTGTCAAAAATTGTAAATAGCGAGGTAATAGACCCACCTGGTGAGTTTATATACATGAAGATATCTTTATCAGGATCTTCTGATTCCAAATGCAAAAGTTGGGCCATGATCGAGTTGGCTACACCATCATCAATTGGGGTACCAAGAAATATAATTCTATCCTTTAATAGCCTTGAATAGATATCAAAAGCTCTTTCACCCCTATTAGTATTCTCGATAACTGTAGGTATTACATAATTTGAAGGTAATTTTTCCATTTTATTCTTCCTCTCCTAAATCTGTATCTCTATTGTATACATCTTGTAGGTATACTTTTTCACCGTCTTTATCTACTGAGATTCCTTGCTGTAAAACATGCAGCATAGCTTTGTTTCGGAGTGACTCTGCTTCTAAATTTAATCTATGGCTAGTTTGGTCAGAGTCATCTTCATCGTTACTATGTGTTTCCATATGCTCATCAACCAAAGAAATATCTTTTTCATCTAGTTTCAAATCTAGGTCTTCTATCACTTTGTCTAGAATTAAAACCATTGTTAAATTTCTTGAAGCTTGTTTATTTAAATCATCTCTTAACGTCTCTTCTGTTAAACCAGTTATTTTAAAATAGTCCTCAAGCTGTATATTGCTTTGCTTTAATTCGTTTAAGAAGTTTTGCAATATACTATCCATCTCAGCTATAACTAGCTGCTCGGGTAGTTTCATGTTTACTTCCTCTATGAGTTTATTTGTTAATTCAGATTGATATTGTTGAGCAACTTGCTGTTTTTTTACATTTTCAATATTGATAACTAACTCACTTTTAAGTTCATCTATGTTTTCAAATTCTGTAGTCTCAGAAACCCATTCATCTGTTAAGTCAGGCAATATTTTTTCTCTTACTTCTTTTACTAGTACCGTTACCTCAACACTCTCTTCATTAAGCTGCGGGATTGAATCATTAAACTTAATTATTGCTCCAGGAGCAACTCCTTCAAGTTTAGAATCCAAAGCTGGTGTTAATGAACCGCTACCTACTTCATAAAGATAGTCATTGTAGGTAAAATCTTTAACCTCAGAACCATTCTTAGTTGCTGATAAATTCATCATTGCATAATCACCCGAATTAAGAGGTCTTTCGACTTTCGAAACCTCTGCAAATTGTGATTTAATTCTTTCAATCTGTTCCTCAATTTCTTCATTCGAAGGTTTTATTGAATCTACTTCAACAGTTTGGGATAGTTTCGGAGATTTAGAAAGTTTTGGCCAAAGTGTTATTAAAACATCAACTTCAAAATGATTTTTCTGTTTTTTAATCTCTTTGATTGCTGGTCTTGTTGCTGGAGAAATCTCCTCATCATTCAAAATAGTAAACAATGTTTGTGGCAAGAAGAGCTCTACAGCTTCTTCGTTGATGTAATCTTCGCCTACTTCTCTTATTACTATGTTTGCTGGAATTTTACCTGGTCTGAAGCCAGCAACTTTGATTTGTTTTCCTATTTTAGAAATAGCTTCATCTCTTTGTTCATTAAGATCTTCAATCTCTACTTTTATTTCAAGAATTTTCTCAAAATCTGATTCCTTTTTAATCTTATATTTCAATTTTCTCCTTATTAACTAAATTGGGGTGATCGACGGGATTCGAACCCGCGACATCCTGGACCACAACCAGGTGCTCTAACCAACTGAGCTACGACCACCACGTGCGCTCTCGATAGGACTCGAACCTATAACCTACAGATTAGAAGTCTGTTGCTCTATCCATTTGAGCTACGAGAGCCTCGAGCGGGTGAAGGGAATCGAACCCTCATAGCCAGCTTGGAAGGCTGGAGCTTTGCCATTAAGCTACACCCGCATTAATACGGTTGTCGGGCTGGTGAGATTCGAACTCACGACCTCCTGCTCCCAAAGCAGGCGCTCTAGCCAAGCTGAGCCACAGCCCGTACGTCTAATTATTGTTCCATGATACTGGTTTTATGGAAACAATAAATAAAAAAATAATAGTTAAGTAATCTTACTTCGGTTAATCTGTATAAAAGGGTCGCTAGCTCAACTGGCAGAGCATCGGACTCTTAATCCGCAGGTTCGGGGTTCAAGTCCCCGGCGACCCACGCGACATTTTAGCGGATGTGGCGGAACTGGTAGACGCGCTGGATTTAGGATCCAGTGAGCTTTGCTCGTGGAGGTTCGAGTCCTCTCATCCGCACTAAGGTTAAACGAATTGGTGAAATTCTATTAAAGTTTTTTAATAGTCTTTTATACTTCAACAACCAACTCTGTTGAGTTTGCTGTAGCATATACTTTTTTATTCTTGTCAACTAGTGCTCCATTAACAAAAATTACTTTTCTACCAACTTTTTCAATATTTGCAGTGGCGGTTACCTCACCTGTATTAATTGTCATTGGTCTTAAATAGTTAATCCGAATGTCTGTTGTCATAGTTATAAAGCCCTTACCGACCTGACAGTTTGCTGAAATACTATTGCAAGAATCCAACATCGTAGCAGCCATTCCTCCATGGACAGTTCCTAATGGATTGTAATGAAATTCTTGGGGTGTGATTGTAAAGGATACGTGTCCATTATCGTCAATATCTATTCCAGAAGCACCCATCAAAGATCCCATTGGCACATTTTCGATTGGTAAATTTCTAAAGTATTCTCTTCTCTGGTCTTTATCTAACCCAATTAAAATTTGTACAGCTTCTTTTTCTAAAATCCAGTTAAAAGTTCTTTCATTCATCATCAGCATCCGATGACCTTGATTGGAGTTCAGATACTATATCAGCATTAGCCAAAGTTGTTACGTCACCTAGCTTTCTCTCTTCTGAGATATCTTTAAGAAGTCTTCGCATAATTTTACCACTTCGAGTTTTGGGTAAATCTGCAGTTATTACAATGCTCTTTGGTTTAGCAATTGGTCCAATTTTATCACTAACATGTTGTCTTAATTCTGAAATCAAATTTTCATCACCATCGTCAGTTCCTATCAAAGAAACAAATGCTGCAATTGCCTCACCTGATATCTCATCAGATCTTCCTATTACAGCAGCTTCAGCAACTGATTCATGAGAGACTAAAGCACTTTCAACCTCTGCTGTAGAAATTCTATGTCCTGAAATATTCATAACATCATCTACTCGACCTAAAAGCCAAACATACCCTTCATCATCATATTTTGCACCGTCTCCTGCAAAATAAATCCCCTCATGCTGTGACCAGTACGTATCAATGTAACGCTGATTATCTCCATAAACAGTCCTGAGCATTGATGGCCAAGGTGATTTGATTGCTAAATAACCACCTTCTCCTTTTCCAACCTCACTACCTTTTTCATCAACAATTATTGATTCTATTCCAGGAAGAGGTCCACATGCTGATCCAGGTTTTGTCTCTGTAACACCTGGTAAGGGTGAAATCATTATTGAGCCAGTTTCGGTCTGCCACCATGTGTCAACTATGGCACATTGCTCATTACCTATGTTTTTGTGGTACCACATCCAAGCCTCAGGGTTGATTGGCTCACCAACTGTGCCCAATAGTCTTAATGAAGATAAGTCATGTGCCTCTGGATGCTCAGTTCCCCACTTCATAAATGCTCTAATTGCTGTTGGAGCTGTATAGAAGATATTTACTTTGTATTTCTCAATAATACTCCAAAGTCTCTTTTCATCTGGCGCGTTTGGAGCACCTTCATACATAACGCTTGTAGTCTTATTAGCAAGGGGTCCATAAACAATATAACTGTGTCCTGTAACCCACCCACAGTCTGCGGCACACCAGTAAACATCATCATCTTTTATGTCGAATACTTCATGATGGGTAGTTGTAACTCCAGTTAAATATCCTGCTTGTGTGTGAACTATCCCTTTTGGCTTTGCGGTAGTACCAGAGGTGTAAAGTATGTAGAGCATATCTTCAGCATTCATTACTTCAGGTTCACAATTGGCCAACTCGTTAGAAGTTATCTCTTCATACCAATGATCTCTACCCTCTTTCATGGTGACTTCTTGATTGGTTCTTTTAACTACAATTACATTTTCAATGTAATCAGTAAGCTCAAGAGATCCATCAACATTTTCCTTGAGTGGTACGATATCTCCTCTTCTCCAAGCACCATCAGCTGTAATAACTAATTTTGCTTGTGCATCATTAATCCTATCCGCCAATGCCTCAGATGAGAAACCTCCAAAAACGACTGAATGAACCGCTCCAATTCTTGCACACGCAAGCATTGACACTACTATCTCTGGCGTCATACCAAGATAAATGGCAACTCTATCACCTTTGCCAACGTTTAATTTTTTTAATGCATTTGAAAGCTTGCAAACTCTTTCATATAAATTACGATATGTAATTTCTTGAGTGTCTCCTGGTTCACCCTCCCAATAAAAAGCAATCCTGTCTCCATCATTTTCTAAATGCCTGTCTAGGCAATTATATGAAAGGTTTAATTCACCATCTTTAAACCATTTGTAAAAGGGAGCGTTTGAATCATCTAATACTTCTGTTGGCTCTTTAAACCATGTAATTCTCTCTAATGCTTGTTTTTTCCAGAATTCTAAGCGGTTTTCGTTTGCTTCTTGATACCAACCACTTGTTGCATTGGCATTTTTAGTTAAAGATTCAGAAGGACTAAATTTACGATTTTCTTCTAATAAATTTTCAATTTTTTCACTCAACGAATTACTCCTTTTATTTAATTATAAATATAAAAGAAGTGAAATATCTACTCAGCTTGTCATAAAATAATAGTTAAACCCATCACAAAGAGCATTCCATGATGCATTTATAATATTTTCATGAACGCCTATAGTGCTCCATTTTTTCGTTGAGTCAGTAAATTCAATCAATACCCTAGTTTTTGCCTCTGTACCGTCAGAAGAATCAATAATTCTTACTTTATAATCAACTAATTTAATTGTTACAACGTTTGGAAAATCTTTTTCTAAAGCAGCGATTAATGCTTTGCTTAGGGCATCAACAGGTCCTACTCCCTCTCCAGTTGTCACATAGCGATTTTGATTAACTACTAATTTTGTAACTGCTTCGGAAATAACATTTTCAGAATTTCTTCTTTCAGAAAATACTCTGAAGCTTTCAAAAGCAAAATATTCAGGTATTTTACCTTTCACTTTATTCATAAGTAAAAAAAGAGATGCATCTGCAGCTTCAAACTGAAAACCAGCGTGTTCAAGATTTTGGACATGGCTAATGAGCTCTTTTGCATCATCATTAGAAAAATCTAAACCAAATTCCTTAGCCTTAGTTATTACGCTTGCTCTACCAGCTAATTCTGAAACAGTAGTTCTTGTAAAGTTTCCTACAGCTGATGATTCAATATGTTCATAAAGTGAGCTATCTTTTGCCATACCAGATGCATGTAGACCTGCCTTGTGTGTAAAAGCCGCAGATCCTACATAAGGATGTCTTGAGTCTATTGAAACATTAACTAACTCTGCAATATGTGTAGCAATGGGTGTTAGCTTTTTTAAAGATTCTGAACTTATAGTTTCATGTCCCATTTTTAGAGATAAGTTTGGCAACAAAGTACAAAGATCGGCATTACCAGTTCTCTCCCCGTAGCCATTTATGGTTCCTTGAACATGGTCAACTCCTAAATTAACCGCTGCCATTGAATTTGGAACTGCACATCCATTATCATTTTGAAAATGTACTCCAAATTTTTGATTTTCATATCGTGGCAACACTTCAGATAAAATCTTTTCAACCTCAGAAGGCAGGGTGCCTCCATTTGTGTCACAAAAAATAAAACATTCAACACCAGCTTCAATAACTGCATCCATTATTTTAAAGCTTGTACTTGAGTCTTCTTTGTAGCCATCAAAAAAATGTTCAGCATCAAAAAAGACTCTCTTTCCGTTATCAGAGAGATATTCTATGGTTTCTACTGCCATTAAAATAGCGCTTTCGACATCAGCCTGTATTGCTTTTGTGATATGTAACTTAGATGATTTTCCAACTATGCAAACAATATCGGTTCCAGAATCAATAAGTGCTTTAACTTGGGGGTCTTCATCTACTTTTGCATTTAACTTTCTTGTGGAACCAAAACTTACTAATTTTGCATTCTTGAGGCTAAGTTCTTTTTTAGCTTTGCTAAAGAATTCTTCCTCTTTTGGTGATGCACCAGGCCAACCACCTTCTATAAAGGTTACCCCTAAATCATCAAGTAATTTAGCAATAGCAAGCTTATCTTTTACAGAGGGAGATATCCCTTCTTGTTGAAAGCCATCTCTTAAAGTTGTGTCAAATATATCTATTTTCATGTCTAAAAAAAAACCCCTGCCATGCAAGGGTAACAACGATTATCTCGCTGTCCTTAATTAATAATTATGATATTCATCATGTTTCAATATTACTTCTTATTGTTACGTTGTCTAGCAATTATATAGCCAAGTAGTAGTATCGAAAACAGAACTCCAATAATGTATACGTCCCGTAGTTCTTGGGTGTTCGATGACATGAAAAAAGTTTGCTGGAGGAGTCCTGAATGTTGAAATATTACTGTATTGTCATTTATATCTTCAATTTTTGGCTCTTCAATTCTTCCGGGAAGTTTAATGCTGAGACTTCCAGAGTATATATCTTCTATCCCTTCAATTTCCTCGTCAGCCCCATTTAAAATTTTTGCAAAAGAACCTGAGACTATCTTTTCAGATCCATCAGTAGTTATTGAAATATCAGATATCGGAAGTAACAATAGTTCAGTATTTTCATCTTTTCTTAGAACTTCAAGTTGACTTTCAAATTCTTCAATTGAGCTGAAATTATTTCTTACCAGTATGCCTAATTTATCTTTATCTTCATAAATTGTTGAACCAAAACCCTCAGGCATTGATGTGAGGATTGCGTTTAAGCCACCGATAGAAGTTTGACCTGTTTCTACGGCATAAAGTTGGGCTTCCTGGTCTAGAAGAACAGCTATTCTGTAGTTTCCAGAATTATCTTCATTTAACTCTATTTCCATTGTCCAAGTTGCCTCACAAGCTGAAAATAGTGTAAATGCAAGTAAGAAAACTAAATACTTATATGTCTTCATTAATTATTCCTATTAATTTTTCAGTTGCAATTCTTCTATGGCTAATTTCGTTTTTTTCTGCAGAAGTTAATTCTGCCAAAGTTTTGTCTCCGTATTCAAAAATTGAATCATACCCAAACCCATTTTTGCCTCGCTGCATGTGTGTTATTCTACCTACTAAGGTACCTTCTGTCGTTATTTCATTCTTTCCATCATAGAAATATAAAACAGTCTTAAAGTATGCGCTATTGTCATTTTCTTTATTAAGATTTTTAAGCAACTTATCGATATTTTCTTGATCAGACGCATTTCCTCCGGCATATCTTTTAGACCTTAGACCTGGTAACCCATCAAGGGAATCAACAAATAATCCCGAATCATCTGAGATTACTGGAATTTTATATTCCTCGTATACTTCAAAAGCTTTTTTTTTCGCATTTTCTAGGATTGTATTTCCATCTTCATCAACATCTATAAGATTATCTTTGAATACAGCTTGGTGGAAATTTCCTGTCTCAAGAAGTATTTTAGAAATTTCATTAAATTTATTCCTATTTTTTGTTGCAAGAAGTATCTTCATTAGCTTTTTTGAATATTAATTATTTTCTCAATTTCTGGTTTAGTGATATCAAATAAGTTATCTAAATCTTCTTTTGAAAAAGGTTTCTTTTCGGCAGTACCTTGAATCTCAAGGATTTCGAATTTGTCATTAAGAACTATATTTAGATCAACTTCCGCATTGGAATCATTTTTATAATCTAAGTCAACAACGTACTCTCCATCTACAATACCGACTGATAATGCAGCTACATGATTTACTAGGGGGTTTTGATTCATTTCACCCTTTTCTACTAACTTATTAAAAGAATCATTTAATGCAATCCATGAACCATTGATAGAAGCTGTTCTTGTTCCTCCATCTGCCTCTAAAACGTCACAGTCTACTGTCACTGAGTATCCATTTAAAAGCTTTAAATTACATACTGACCTTAAAGATCTTCCAATTAATCTTGATATTTCCTTCGACCTTCCTCCTTCATAAGATTTTCTTGGGACTCTACTACCAGATGAGCCAGGCAGCATACTGTACTCAGCAGTTACCCAACCTGAGTCAGAATTTTCTAACCACCTAGGTAATCTGTCAGAAATAGAAACAGTTATTAATACTTTTGTGTTTCCTGATTCATACAGCACTGACGTATTTTTAGAATTAATAAAATTTTTTGTTACTTTGACTTCTCTCATTTTTTAGGGCGACAACCTTTCTATTTTCCAGTTATTATCTTGCTTAGAGTACGAAAACCTATCATGTGTTCTATTATCTCTCCCTTGCCAAAATTCCCAGTAGGAGATATTTATTGAAAAACCTCCCCAATTTTCAGGTCTTTCAATTTTTAGATTTTCATATTTTTTATCAAGAATATTTATCTTTTCCTCAATCTCTTTTCTATTCTTTATAACTTTACTTTGTCTTGATACAATCGCACTAAGCTGACCTCCTCTGGGTCGGGAATTGAAGTATGCGTCTGATACTTTAGCTGGAGCTTTTTTACAGGTTCCTTCAAATCTGATTTGTCTGTGTATCTCAGGCCAATAAAATATCCCAGATATATTTGGATTAGCTAATATTTCAATTGCTTTTGGACTTTCGTAATGGGTGTGAAATATGATTTCATCATTTACTAGATCTTTAAAAAGCACATATCTTGAGCGAGGTTTATTTTCTTTGGAAATAGTTGAAATTGCCATAGCATTGGGCTCGTTGGCATCAATCTCTATAGCTTCATCCAACCATACTTTAAATTGAGAAATTGGATCGTTATTCAGGTTACTTTTATCGAGTTCTTTATTTCCGTACTCTTGTCGAAGTGAACTAAGTTTTTCTGAAATTTCTTCCATTAATGGGACTTAATATAATTTAAAGCTGAACCCGCTTTAAACCATGTTATTTGTTCATCAGATAGAGAGTGATTGGTCTTTATTGAAACGTGATTTCCATCTGGTTTCTCTATATTGACAATAACTTGTTTGTCTGGTTCTAAATTTGATGGATCTTGTATAGTAAGTTTGTCTTCTTGGTTAATTAAGTTGTAATCTTCTTTGTTATCAAATGTTAGTGGGAGTATTCCTTGCTTTTTAAGATTTGCTTCATGAATTCTTGCAAAACTTTTTACAATTACAACTTTACAACCTCTAAATCTTGGTTCCATTGCTGCATGCTCTCTTGAAGAGCCTTCTCCATAATTTTCATCTCCAATAGCAACCCAGTTCACTGAATTCTCATGATAACTCTTTGCTAGATCTGGAAGAGACATTGTTTCGTTTGTAAGTAAATTGTTACCTATGCCAGATTCATCGGTATAAGAGTTGTTTACTCCAATAAAAAGGTTTTGAGATATATTTTCTAAATGTCCCCTAAATTGTAACCATTTACCCGCTGGAGAAATGTGGTCAGTTGTACATTTCCCTTTTGCCTTCATTAAAATTGTTAATGATTGATAGTTGTTCTCATTGAATTCCTGAAAAGGTTCTAGAATTTGTAGTCTTGTCGAATTAGGGTCAATAATTACTTCTACCTCTTCGTTAGAATTTGACGGTTGTATAAATCCCTCAAGAGTTTGAGCAAAACCCTCAGATGGTAATTCGTCTGCAACAGGTGGAGTTAACTTTACTTTTTCACCTTTATCATTTGTTAAAGTTTCAGTGAGGAAATCAAAATCTAATGAACCACCAAGAGCTAGCCCTATAACGCTTTCTGGTGAGCCAATGAATGAAAGGGTCTCAGCATTTCCGTCGTTACGAGCTGGAAAGTTTCTATTATATGAGGAAACTATTGAATTACTTTCCCCTTCTTTAATATCATCTCTTTTCCACTGTCCAATACACGGACCACATGCATTAGCTAGAACTGTTGCTCCAATTGCCTCTAAGTCCTTAAGATATCCATCTCTCTCTATTGTTACTCGAGTTTGCTCAGATCCAGGAGTTACCATGAGAGGAACTTTTGACTTTAAACCTTTTTTTGCAGCCTCTCTTGCAATGTAAGCAGCTCTACCAATATCTTCATAAGAAGAGTTTGTGCATGAACCTATCAAAGCACTAGAAATTTCCATTGGATATGAGTTTTTAGTAGCATCATCTTTAAGTTTTGAGATAGGCCTTGCTAAATCAGGAGTATGGGGACCTACAATATGTGGCTCTAAAGTGCTAAGGTCAATTTCAATAACTTGGTCAAAAAAATCTTCTGGAGACTCAAGAACCTCTTTATCTGCTGTAAGGATATCTATATTGTCAATTGCTAGATCGGCTAGATCTCTTCTATCAGTAGCAATTAAGTAATCTTTACCTTTTTCATCAAATGGAAAAACAGAGCATGTTGCACCGATTTCAGCACCCATGTTTGTGATTGTTGCTTTACCTGTCGTTGAAATAGTTTTAGTGCCTTCTCCAAAATATTCGACAATTGCATTAGTTCCACCTTTTACAGTTAATGTTTCAGCAACTTTTAATATAATATCTTTAGGTGCGGTCCAACCACTAAGAGATCCTGTAAGTTTTACGCCTATTAATTTAGGTATCTTTGTATTAAATGGCATTCCAGCCATTACATCTACTGCATCGGCCCCGCCAACACCAATAGCAATCATTCCAATCCCTCCAGCATTTGGAGTGTGGCTATCTGTTCCAATCATCATTCCTCCAGGAAAAGCATACTGCTCTAGAACAACCTGATGAATGATTCCTGCACCTGGTCCCCAAAATCCAATTCCATATTTTTGTGATGAGGATCTTAGGAAATCAAAAACTTCTTTATGTGTTTTATTAGCAACGAGTAAGTCATTGTTAGCTCCTTCGTAGGCCTGAATTAAATGATCACAATGGACAGTTGTAGGTACCGCGGTTTTTGGTAAATCAGCTTGCATGAATTGAAGAATAGCCATTTGTGCAGTTGCATCTTGCATAGCAACTCTATCAGGTAAAAAGTCCCCAAAGTCTTCACCTTTTTTTAAAGATATGGAATTGATATCCTTGGCATGACCAAAAAGTAACTTTTCAGCAAGCGTAAGCGGAGAATTTTTTCTTTTCCTCAATACTTGCAAATTCTTTAGAATTTTTGCATAAGCCTGGGAAACAAGTTCTACGTTAGTTTTTGATAAATCCATATTGATGATTATATTATTATTTTCATCTAAAGATAAGCTTATCTAAATTCCATACATGTATTTTGAAAATCGCAAAACTTACACCAATCTCCAACTGTATATGTTGGCTGTAAGGAATCACTGGGGTCCCACTTTCCTATCTTTTCTGCAATTACTTGAAATTCTTCAACCAAAGAATCAAATTGTTTGATATTAAATCTTCTTTCAACAGTTTTCTTTTCCTTGTCATTAGCGTAAATATGAAGGACTACTACTTCGTCCTCCTTTGTTTGTATTAATGCACCTAATGCATATAACTTTGCTTCTATAGAATGTTCCGGTAATTGTGCTCCTGTCTTGAGTTCAACAATTAAAGGTACTCCATCTAGTCTGCCAAGAAGGTCTGCTTTACCCATAAATGTAGTTGCTACTTTACCTTTATAAAGCTTTTGACTTACATTCAAGACCGTACCATCTGTAATACATGTGAATCCCAAAGCATGTTCACTTAATGTAATATCTAAATTCTCTAATCCTTCAATTTCGCTTAACAATTGTTGATATTTTTTTAATACTTGCTCGCTAATATCTTGATCTTCTTTTTGAAGTAATTCTTTCAGACGCTCTAACTCCCCTTCTTTGTGTGGGTTTTTATTATTCACCAGCATGCTTTGTGAGTATTCATGAAATTTTGTTCCAACCATTCCAGCATATGAATCAAATTCCCTCTCTTCTTTGGGGATATGAAACAATGTCTTCCATGCGAGCTGTCTTTCACAATTGTCTTTATTTTGTAAATTTGTTTTAGAAATTAAAATACCTCGATAATTTTGTTTAGTTTGCTCTCCATTGATAGCTGGATATTGTCCACATACAGCTGTTCTGCTACACATAGAGCAGTGATTACCAGGAGTTGGCTCTCTAGAGCCTGACAAATAGCTGTCAACAAGATCAAAACTCTTTGTGATTATCTCCTCAGGATCATCTACAGTCTCAATTTCACTTAGCTCACCTTTTTGAAGATCAGCAACATAAAATATTTCATTTTCAAGCTTAGTTTTTTGTACAATGGCCTTATCTAAATCACTTACTCCGGTCTTACCGACTTTTAACTTAATATACTCAATAGAATTTTTATCAGCAATCTCATATTGAGTGTAAGCACTTATAAATACCTCTTCATCATTAATTATTCTTGAAATACTTGAGTTGGGATAATCTACATTTATTTCAGAATTATTTTTTTCATATATATCTCTGAATTTTGAAAATAAGTCTTTAAGAATCCGTTGTTGCAGCTTATCGAAATAGGCAAAGTTTTTTTCAGCCTCTTTTATAGCTACTTCCTCAGGAGCTTCATTAATTAACCATTCTACTATGGCATCATTAAGCCTCTCCCATCGAGACAAGCTAGTTCTTGGTGTTAATGTTTTACCCTTTTCATACGACGCAGGACAATCAGATATTGTTCTAATTTTTGTAGTTGAAAAGTTAATACGTTTTTCGCTCACATCATAAAGATACCGAATGAAACTCTAACTTTGTGTAATTAAATCATAAATTTTAAACTTATAACTTTAATCATAAAAATTTAACCCATTTATTGTATCAATAACAAAGTCAGGTAGATGTTTACTTGCCTTTGAGGAAAAGAGAATTCTCTAGATTTATAAC
>Ga0228629_1000246_pt1 | contig 15579 bp, 12 predicted proteins | sample 36DmetaG_FD_183022 | JGI IMG/M metagenome (GOLD analysis project Ga0228629, IMG submission 183022) | Seawater microbial communities from Monterey Bay, California, United States - 36D | ecosystem: Environmental > Aquatic > Marine > Coastal | place: USA: California | collected 2016-11-14
CACCGCTGGTACTGTCGTAAATCCACCGACGACCTTTTTCGTTGTGTATGTCGCCATTGGTTGGGCTACTAGGAAATGAAACTGCCATATTGTAATAATCCTGTTGTTATTACACTTATTTATCGATTTAGGTTAGCCTACTAAATGTCCGCCAAAGTTACTCCAATTACTTCCATGATATACATGTTCTGTGCCTGCATACATACTAACATAATCTCCACTACTTAAATATAAATTAAGACTGCCGCCTATAGTATCCCATTGACTTCCAGGACTTGTGCTAAAGTGATAATCACCACCACTAATTCTAGCCCCGTTTCGTCTTATACTAATCCAGTCATTTCCTGAATTACCAGTATAGATTGTATGAAAGCTAAATTGATAAGTACCAGCAACGGGTGCAGTAAATCTGCCATTACTTGTGTTATAGTGGCCGCCTATATTGTGTTCAGTGTTATTAAAAATAAAAATACTGCCTGCTGTTACAGTCCAAGCGGAGCCACTCTTAGAGGCTTGAAAACTTGGCTGATTCGGTGTTGTAACAATACCGTCCGTATTAATATGCATCCTGTTTGCGTTATTGGCACGAAAAGACATATCAACTTCTGATATAACAGTTAATCCATGAGTAGGATTGGTATAGAAACCACCTCTCAGTGTACTGCCACGGTATGTTAAATACCCACTAGCAATATCCCCAGATGATGGTCCCCAAATTTTATTGTAAAAACCTGCTGTAGAGTTTGTCCAATTAACTTCATCAGACTTTAAGCCCATACGCTCATTGTTATTGAGGTGTGCGGTTAAGGCGTTGTCGCTATCTTTTAACCTAATCTCTGCTATGTCAGACCCGGCCTCTAGTTTTAAATTAACTTCAGAAGCGTCTGTGATATGAAGTTGTCGATCTGGTGATGATTCACCTATACCAACATTACCTGACGAGTCTATGCGGATATGCTCATTTGAGCCATTGGCATTGGTAAACGTAAAAGTACCTGTGCTAGAGGTATTTCTAAACTCTATATTTCCACCAGTAGCAGGAGCCAAAGTAATAGGTACATTAGCATCTGATCCAGAACCGACATGAAAGATAGACAATGGATTATCTGTGTCTATACCAACCCCTGTAGAATTGAGGCGCATAAGTTCAGATCCAGCAACTTCAATTTGAATAAATCCATCAGAATCAAGATTTATATCTTCATTCCCATCATGAGTCATCACATGTACTGACGAACCAGCAACACTTTGAGAAAGAACTAACCCATTGCTTGGATGTATTGATACAGCCCCAATGGCTACTGCACTATCATTTTGAAACACAAGCATAGTTTCTTCAGTAGAATCTGCTTTTAAAGTTAGTAGATTGCTTGGGCTTGATGTTCCAACACCAACTCTGTTTGTAGCGTGATCTACTTTAAGTAGGTTGTCAGCACTATCCACTATTAAATCATTTGTTGTTATACTTGTGTTTGTGATTGATGTTGCCATTTTATTATCCTATTAAATATCCACCGCAGTGAGTATAGGTACCCTGGTATGCATAAGAAGTTGATACTGTGTTTCCTATATAGAACCTAATGTTATCGTTTGCAGCTAAAGTTAATACAGCAGGAACAGTTGTTTGCATATATGTAACATAGCTACCATTAGCCATGTCATTAGAAAGCCTAACTGTTGAGCCATTCTTTTTAATTTGTACACTATAATCTCCGCTATCGTTTGTCGCTCTCATTACAGAAACATAAAAATAATACTGACCAGTAACTGGTGCTGTAAATGTGCCGTCTCCAGCATTAAAATGTGATCCCACGTTTGTTTGTGCAGTCCAACCTGTTAGATAGTTGGAAGCATTTATATGAGCACCTAATATAGCACCGAAACAAGGCTGATACGGCATTGTAACCTGACCATTATGCCAGACACGCATACGTTCTATAGGTTCAGCTGCTGTTGCACCGACCGCTGTTTCAAAAACAATACTGTTTTGATTATAATAACTGTCTACGGTTCCCCTGATAGCTGCCCTAAGACCTTCACCTGTTGAACCATCACCAGTATGAAACTCTATGCCACCCAAGTAGTCATTAGTAGTTGCCAATGCATTATTACCGTATCCACTTTCCCACTGGGCTTCTGTGTGTAATTTAATTACAGCGCCTGTATTACTGGTTCCACCACTAATTGTGCCTGTTCTAGTTTTTTTAACTTGTACAGCACCATTAATTAAGTTTAACATATCCGAATGCCCACTAGCACTCATGTAAACATTATTGCTGGCAGTTAGATAAGAATTATAGCCTTGACTTATTTTTAAATTATTGTTACTGTTAGCAGTATCTATAAGTTTTAGTGCAGGACTTGAAGTTTTGATTTCCAAGTGTTCTGTTGGTGTAGTTGTGCCAATACCAACTCTGCCTGTTGATGTAATTCTAAATTTTTCTGTTAAGGTTGCATTGTTCGCGCCACCTTCAAATGTGCCCACAACAAAGGCCCCAGCTGCAGAATTACCAGCTTCGTTTATAGCTCTTAACACTACACTAGGTCTAGAATCGCCTGTGCCACCAAATGTATTTAAACCTGTACCAGCGCCATTCCAAAGTTGAAATGCTATTTCTGCATAATCACCTGTGGTTGAACCTTTGTTAAGTTTTAAGTTATGAGTTAACCCTGTAGCGGTGGATTCCATATCCAAAAGATAAGTTGGACTATCTGTACCAATACCAACGTTGCCGCCGTTAGGATTAATGACTAGGTTTTTATATGCGCTAGCTGTGTCTGCATAAATCGAAGCATAGTCGTTAGACCCACTATTGTTGATATGCAAGCGTACTGGTGTAGCTGCTGAATTATCAAAACGACCACTGCCAACTACATTTAAAGTAGAACCTGGAGTATTTGTACCAATACCAATGCGGCCATTGGAATCAATAGTTATATCTGGGCTTGCGCTATCTGCATGTTGTAAGTGTTCTAATACTAGTGTTGTCATTTGTTTTTCCAGTTATATTTGTTTATGGTATTTATTTTTATCATGCTATCTTATGAAAATTTATATTTGAGTATGCACCAGTATCCATGCCTCCACCAGCACCGCTCTGTGTTTGATTGTAAATTTCTAAATAATCTCCCTGTGAACAGTCAATAATAGTAGAAGCTCCTATATGCATCCAGACTGGATTGTTAGCAGTATTTTCATAATGTTGTGTTACTGTTGCACCATTTTTTTTAATCTGAGGTCTAATCCAAGTACCCGCAGAATTATTATACCAGTTAGCACTAAATGAAACAAAGTATCTACCGCTTATTGGACAAGTAAATCTTCCGTTACTGCTATTATAGTGACTACCAATGTTATGTCTAATTCCAGCTGCAACAATTACACTGTTAGTAGCAGTATTATTATATGCACCTGCGTTCCCACCATTGACATATACATTAGCACTAGGTTGATGATCCAGAGAAAGAATACCATCACCGTTGAGAATAAACGGATAATTAGAACCAGTGTTACCTGTTCCTATTACTACGCCTGATGTAGATTGTACGGTTTGTGATGATGGCGGATATATAAATAAGCTGCCATGTTGACTTGCGCTTGCATGTGTAATACCTATATCCCATGCTTGGTCATAAGTGACGTTTCGTCTTACTTTTAAATAACTATTGGTCATCTTAATATGGCCACGTACGTCTAATTTTTCATCAGGAGAAGCTGTACCAATACCAACATTGCCTGACGAGTCGATGCGCATCTTTTCAGACCAATTAGCTGTGCCTGTTGCAAACACTAAATTGCCTGTACCTGTTGCAGCAAGATAAGCACTACCGTTGCTCATACTCATATTAAAATGAGCATCAGTTACATCCGACTCTTGTATGTTGAAAGAAGGTTTAGACCCTTTTAATTCCAAGACTCCAGAAGCTCCACTACTGAATTTTGGAGAACTAGGAGTACTCGTTCCAATACCAACATTGCCTGACGAGTCGATGCGCATACGTTCTGTTGGATTTGCAGCACCATCAGTAGTAGTCCAAAACTCTAGTCTAGTTGGGTAATCAGCTGATGCCCAAGTACCATCAGCAACACCACGTATCATAACAGAGTCATTATCCGTATTATCAATAGAGGCTGTTTTAGCACCAAAAGCAATTTGACCAAGGTCATCATTATTTACAATAGTCCCATATGCACCATTAGGTTTTAGTAATAGTTTTGCACCTCCAGCAGCTGCATTGCTAGACGTTGCGATTTGCAAATCAGCCTCTGGTGAAGCGGTACCAATACCAACGTTGCCGCCTTCTGTAATTGTAACAAGATCCTGATTGTCTGATTCGTCTCTGATATGAAGTTTGGTTCCAGATGCAAGTAATCCAAAAGCACGTTGACCGGTGTTGTGTATAACTATTTTTGGATCTGTAGCTTTTACTTCAAAATCAGTACTAGCACTATATGCTGTAGTTGTTCCAATACCAACAAATCCGTTTGAATCTGCTACTACTATTTTATCCAGTGCTATAGTATTTGAACCTGCCACATCAGGCACAGTTAAATCATAATGTCCGCTTGTGTTTCCACTTACTCTTATACTACTCATTTTATACTACCACCCATCTTGAACCTGGATCTAATGTAATTACTACATTAGCACCCAATACTATTGGTCCTGTACTCATTGCATTTTCTCCGTTTGCTATTGTATAGCTATCACTTATTGTACTGCTATTGATAATAAATCCGCCATTGGATTTAATATTTTTTTGTACTGTTAAATTTCCACTTGTTGTGTCATCTGCATCGCTACGCAAGAATTGTGTGCTGTCCAATCCATCAACTGTAGCCGCATCAATATTTAATGCATCTATATCTGCTTTGGTTTGATCTGCCGTAGCACCAGACTCTATACCATCTAACTTAGTGCCATCAGTAGCAACATCTCGACCATCAACTGTGCCAGTTACACTAATAGTACCCGTAACGGCTATGCCACCAGCGGCATTAGTCATAAGTCTCAATCTTTCAGCCATAGTTGAGCCATTATATGTACTCATAATAAGCGTGTTTGTTGCTCCGCCGGTGCCATCCAGTTTAATACTTGCCGCTTCTGATCCACCTGCACCTTGCCAACTTAACCCTGGCAATGTTGCGTTATCACTTCTTTGTAGAGTAATAATTGGAGTAGCTTTATAAATTTGCAGATCGCCAGTCATTGTACCGCCTGCCAGTGGCAGTTTGGTTGCAATATTATTTGCTGTTGTGGTTGCAAAATTAGGGTCATCGCCCAGTGCAGCCGCTAGTTCATTTAGGGTATCCAGTGTGCCGGGTGCGCTGTCAGTAATGGTTGCCACAATATTAGTGGCAGTGTCATAATCATTTGCGCCCAAATATGTGGCCACATCGCTGTCAGTGTATCCTGGTTGTCCGTCCAGTGTTAGTGTTCCTGCTGTATCATCATATGTGGCAGTAATATTATTACCACCCACTAATAAATTGGACAAGCGATCGTCCACACGTTCGTCTGTAAAGAATATATTGGTTGAGCCTTCAGTTAAATCATCACTGTTGGTTGTACCAGCTTGTTGCCAGGCAGTTCCGTCCCAAATATAAAGTATGTTTGTATCAGTAGCAAATGCCTGGTCACCTGCGTTGTTTCCTGCAAGCGGTAAGTAGGTACTATCGTCATAAACATTAACTTTAGCAATTACGGCACTTCCATCTTCCACCACTAGTTCTGCTGTACCTGCTACTTCTCGAATTTTGTTCTCAAAGCTAGGAGTATTTTCCACATATGTAGCCAAATCCTGCGGTACAAATCTATTTGTGGTGCTGTCATAAACAAGACACATCTGGTTAACAAGACTTGGAATTGGACGAAGCTCTACTGGAGTTTTATGTCCTTCCTGTGTATGCTGAAAGTATACTACATAGTTTCCGTTAATATTTGTTTCAACGGCTAAATCTTTAATGGATATTTCACCACGCATTATACTATGATTTCCACATTGGTAATAAAGGGTATCAGGTGCACCTGCTGGTACTGTAAATGTTATACTGCCTGTGTCATTACGTGATCCAGTAACTCCACTTGTATATTCACCAAAATATGTACCGGCACTGAAGTTTGCACCATTGTCTGTTGTGAAGTAGAATGGATGTCCAGTAGCGGTTATATTAACTGTATAAGTACCGCCACGATAAAACGGACCTAGGTTTGGATTGTCGCCACTGGCTGCTCCGCTAAATGTGTAACTTCCACTACCACTGTTAACCACACTATAACTAACACTTGGATTTGTCAGTGTTGGTGGTGTAATTGTTGCTGGCACACTAACACTAATTCGTTGTACATCAGTTGCATTACCGCCATTTATATTTGGATGTGTGTCGCTGATTGGTCCACTGCTAGTAGCCCAACTAATTAAGTTATCTGTACCTGCTCCGTCCACCCACTTCAGATACAAACTGTGTGTTTGTGACATACTTCCATGTATGTCGTAGGCAGCGAAGTTGTTGACTGTGTATGTACCTTCTTTGTAAAGAGGAACATTTAATTCGTTTGAGTTTGTAATAGTTCTACGTGCGTATGGCAGGGTACTTTGTTCCCATGTCCACTTCCACATAGTATCTTGTCCTACATCAGGAGCATCAACGTTAATTTCCAAAACCTCAGGTGCAATTGTTAAATTAACCTGTGGTGCTTCAGCACCGCCAATTGTACTGCCAGTTGGCAATTCAATTTTTGTACCAGTACTGGTAACATCAGCATCGCCAATGTGCAGTGTGCTTGATCCTAAATATAAGTCTCTAATTTTATTTGATGCACTACCAATGTCATATGTATCGTCTGTGTCAGGTAAAATGTGTCCACTTATAGTACCAAGTTTAGCTTGTACTCTGGCATCAGTATAATATAAGTTTGTACTGCCTTCAGTTATATCATCAGTGTTGCCGCCAATTGACGCTAAGTCAAAATACGATGCAGCACCGTGCAACATTACCTGAATATTATCGTTTGTAAATGGTGCAGTAACAAATGTTAGTGTGCCTGATGCAAAACTATAGTCTGTTGTTTCTTTCAATAACACACCATTGAGATAAACAAATGCTCTGACATTACTGCCTGCACCTGTATTAAATACAGTTGTCGTATTATCTCCAGTATATTGTTTTAGTGTAAAGGCGGCTTGGTCACCACCAGTGGTACTGATCCATTCAGTACCTGTCCATATAAACAGCTCGGCATTTGTGCCGCTATCAAACCAAAGGTCTCCACTTTGCGGGCTACTTGGTGCAGTATCACTGAATGTTACTGCGGCTAAATCAGCCCATGTAATATTTCCTGAACCGTCTGTTTGTAAAACGTTTCCAGTACTGCCGTCAGTTGTTGGTAAAGTAAATGCACTGTTAATCTGTACTGCGCCAGCCAGATTACTTATGTGTGCGTTGGCAAACTTATTATTAGCATGCCCTAGATCCTGATTGTTATGGGTCTGCGGAATCAGTCCACTTTTGACCACAAATGGTTTGTTATTTGCCACGGTTCACTGTCCCCTATAGCTGTTATGTTACAACTATTTATACGTTTATGGTACTACGGGTAATTTTGAATTGTGTACTATTTGTTGAGGCTGGAGTTGCTAATAATCTTACATTTCCACTATTGACATCTACATCATAAGTTGCTAGAGTATCACTACCAGTGTGTATAATTCCGTACTCACTTGCAAAAGCACTTGTGCCATCATGTATTACTAGTAGTTCAGTTACATGATATTCATTGCTTACTGTGTCCACGGCTTGTACTACATATTTTGCACTGCGGTATGTGGCAATAGCAAAAGTATCAATTGCTGTTTGTGTTACTGCGGCTGTAGTGCCTGTGGCTGTTGCCATAACTTGAACACCATCAAGTGCAAGTTCTGTTTCTACTTTAACTTGCCCTGTGTTACTAACTGACATTCTTTCAGTACCAGCAGTATAAAATTTAAGTGTATCATCATCAGCAGTTTCTTCTGCTGTAATATATGTATCTTGATCAACATCTTTAACGCCGCCTAATGATCCCCAATTACTACCATCATAGCCCTCAAACGTGCTGTCAGTAGTGTTGTAACGTATCATTCCTTGCGCTAAACTGCTTGGACGTTGTAAAGTTGTACCAACAGGTAGTACAAACGATCCAGTTGTATCTACTGTAATAGTTCCTGTTGAACTATCAAGAGTTCTTAAAAATGCTTTATTCCAGTTTTGGGCTGTTGATCCTAAGTTGTATGTTCCATTTGTGTCTGGTACTAAATCACTATTGACGTCTGCATTAAACACAACATTGTCAGTTGCATCATCACCAATAGCAATACTACCACTTGCGCCTGCTTTTAGTGTAGCAATGCCGTCCACAGTAAGTGTACCGTCTATTTGAACATTGCCTGCAAACGTGGCGTTGCCACTTGCATCTATACTAGCTCGCTGTGTACCTGCTGTGTAAAATCTTAGTGTATCATCATCTGCTGTTTCTTCGGCTGCAATATATGTGTCTTGATCAATATCCTTAACACCGCCTAGTGAGCCCCAATTACTGCCATCATAGCCTTCAAACGTGCTGTCTGTTGTGTTAAAGCGTACATGTCCTTGTAAGGCAGTTGGACGTTGTGCTGTTGTACCAACAGGCAATTTGATAGCAGTATCGCCACTGAAGGACGCATCTAAAAATGCCGCACTACCATGTGTGCCTGCAAATACTTCGCCAGTATTGGTTGCATCAGGTATGTATGTAAACACACCACTGCCATTATCAAATCCAAAAAATCCAGTTTTTGCTGTACTGCCGTCATGCCAACGGAATTCAATACCTCTGTCTTTATTATCGTCACTAGCTGGTGCTGTGTCACCGCCAAGTGTAAACACTGGATCATCAACTGTTACAGTTGTACTATTGACAGTTGTTGTTGTTCCGTTTACAATTAAGTTGCCAGGAATAGTTAAGTTTTGAACTGTGTTCCAAAGACTTGTTCCAGTATTATATTGTAAAATGTCACCATCATTTAAGATGTCATTTGCATCTAATACTAAATCATCAAACTGAAATTCTACATCAAACGTGTTGAATGCTGGACCCATATATGCCATTAGCTGAGCTCCAATACACTCGCTACAGCATCACAATTTGCACTGCTGGCTGTCGCTTGAATGCTATCATTTGGTTCAAGGTTAATTGGTTTATCTACACTGAGTGTTGTGTTTGGTGGCACTGGAACAGCATCAAGTATCTTTCGACTACTTCCGCTACTGCTATCCACTAGCTCTAGGGTAACGTTTACATTTGCGCTACCATGTGTGTTTGCAAAAAACATACCATGTATTACACTACTATTAAGTGATCCACCGCATGTGTACACTGTAGTTGCTGATGTTCCAACTGCGGTGTGTGCGTTTTTAAAACTACTTGCCATTCATTTAACTCCCAAGTGCAATCGCAAAAGCAATCGCATCTCCCTCTTCTATTCCACCACCGCCACCACCGCTACCAGTAGCATCGGCTGACGGCACCCATTGTGATCCATCCCACTTTAATACTTGACCTACTGAAGGTGTGGCATTACTAACATCTGTCAGATCTCCAACTGATGGTGTGGCATCGTTATCAGCGGATGGAACCCATTGTGATCCATCCCACTTTAATACTTGTCCCACGGTAGGTGCGGTGTTACTAACATCGGTTAGATCACCAACTGTTGCCGGAATTGCACCACTTACAAATTCAGTCCAGTTTCCTGCGGCATTAGGCATGTCACCAGTTGATGCATTCCTTTGTTCTCCACCCAATAAACTATATGAGTAAAATTTATTTCCAGTTACACTACCATATGTATTTTTTACATATACGATCATACCCTCTTGTAGGCGCTGACCTGTAATGTCTGTTAATTGATCTCCAGCATCTCCGCTTATATAACGTAAACCACCACGTATTTCGGTATCTAGTACAATAGGATGATCGCCACTTGGAGACCATGTACCTGTCCAGGCGTTTCTCGTTAAACCATTATAATCTGCCATATTATGTTATCCTCACATATGTTTGACCTGGTTGGAGTGTTATTCCATAAAGCGTATAATTCTCACCAGTATAACCACTTGGCACTGATGTGGGTTCTAAATCCACTGTGTTGCCAGTTGTTACGTTTGTGTCACTCAACAATGCACTACTTGGTCCAGTTTGGAATGTAGTTGGTTGACTGACAGTTGATCTTATGCCAAACCAAAATGCTCTTGGATTTGAGTCAGTGTTGTTAATTGTTGTGTTAATACTATTTGCTTGATTTCCTAATTCAGTTACAGCTGAATCAAAATCATTACCATCTACAATATCACTATTTGTTGGTACTGTAGTTACATCTGTTGCCCATATATAAAAACTAGGATATGTAAACCCAGCACTTATTGTGGTATCACTTGCCGTATCAGTTGCAGTGTAACTTGATCCAGTTACACTCACAGGTCTAGTGAAGTCTGTGCTAACTGCTACACTTCTACCTGAATTATTGTCTTTGTGTATTGCATCTGTAAATGTAAATGAGCCACTGCCAGTGGAGTTGCTTACTGCACCACCAGTAGGAGTCACTGTACTTACAGCGTTGTTTGTGTCATTTAGTCCAGTAATATTTACATTGTAATTTACTGTTGTGTAAGTTTCTAAAAAGTTCTTGCCATTCAAATTACTAAAGTTTATAGTAACATTTGCATTTTGCCAACTATAACTGATACCATCTGTATTAGTCCAAGCATTGCTATCATCATCTGCAAATCCTATTGTAGCACTTGCACTACCGCCTGTCAAGCCAGATCCATTACTGTATATAGTTGCTGTTGCATTTGTTGTAAATGTTTGTGTCCAATCTATGCCACCAGCTGGTGTTTGACTTGGGCCACTTGTTGTGTAATTTGCAAGAGTTGTGTGTACACCAGTTGCACTACTAATACTATCCACTGTGGAAATGTATCTGTCTGTAAAATCTGTTGGGTTATCAACTGTTACACTAAACTGAGTAGCTGGTTGATCCCATGATCGACTTTGTCCACTTGCACTTACTGTAGGACTAAAACTTGCAAGTTCTACTTCTAATTTGTTGTCTGAGTTAATAGCAACACTTCTAACAGTGTATGTGGTTCCGGTTTCCAACCACTGCTCACTAACTCGTAATTCGTTATTACTACCTGATGTTACCCATTGAATCTTTTCTCCAACTATTGTACCAGGAACAAATGCTGTGCCGTTCCATTCTAATATTTGTCCAGCGGTAATACCAGTGGTATCAACGTCGCTTAAACTACTGATAACATTATCTTCAAGAGCACCTAAACTTAGCCAGTCAGTACCATCATATCCTTCAAACAAGTTATTAGTACTGTTAAAACGTAACTCACCACCAGCCAAAGTTCCAGTACGCTGAGCAGTTGTGCCCACAGGAAGTTTTAAACTTCCAGTGATATCGAAGTTGATGTCACTAGTACTTGTGTTTACCTTGTTTAACTGATGATCTAAGTTAATTGCCATGTGTATTACCTTGTTTTATGTATTTATGCTCGACAGATCTTATGCTATAATAGCACCTTGGTTGGCTGTGTTTGCCCAACCATTTGTAGTGTATAACAGTGTTATATTATCATTAACATCACCAAGTGTAATTGTTGTTCCAGTTGCAAACGTAGTTGGGGTAATTGTTGCATCGCCACCATCCACAATTAATGAAATTATTTTCATCTGGCCCAGAACACCATCAGCTAGTGTGTATGCAGTTGCGGCTGTGGTGGTTATTTCAGTAATGTATGTTGTGATATCAATTGCACCAGAAGCTGTTAATTGATCCACTGTGCCTATAATTGCACCCATTGTTTTATTGGTTAATGTTTGTGTTCCTGTTGTAGTAACCACTGTCGCATCTACTCCAATATCACCTGTTGCACTGAGTGTTACTGGTGCAGTTGCACTTACTGCTACTGTTCCAGCGGCATCAGGAAAGATAATATCTCTGTCAGCGGTTACTGTGGTTGCTTGCAGTTTAACTTCAAAATCATCTGGGGATGTACCTTCAAAAATTAATTTAGTTCCTTGACTAATCCAAATATTATCAGTTGGGTATAGTGCAATATTAGCTGGTGCTTGTATTTGTAAATCTCCAGAAGTTGAACTTAAAATTCCATCTACATTTAAGTTTCCACTAATGTCACCATTACCATCTATATCTAAATTTCCTGTTGTTGTACTTAATGTACCATCTACTGTAAGATTTCCAGTAATGTCACCATTACCATCTAAATTTAGATCTTTACCGTATAATGTTCTCCACCGCTGTCCTGTGAGTCCTAAATCATAAGTGTTACTTACATCTGGAACAATATTACTTGTGATGTCTGCTGTAAATGTTATACTATCTGTATTAGCATCTCCAAAATTTTGGTCGCCGCCAACTGTTATGTTTCCTGTTAAGTTAACATTGCCAGTAACGTCTAGCCCTTGTTTAAAATATGTTGTCATGTCATTAACCTCTGTTACCAATATTTATCGATTCGCTCAAAGAAAAAGGAACCCAGGTTTCCCTGGGTTCCAATTATTGGTGTAAATTTTAAATTAACTAAAGTTAAGTGCGTTAGATGTAACAGCAATTTTGTTTAGATAATCAGCAGCATTACCAAGTGATGATGCTGTGTTGTTTAGTTCTACATAACCATAACGTGTCATGAAGCTAACAACTGGCTCGAATGAATCAGGATCAAGTACTGTTCCTGAGCTCATTAGTGGCACGTATGGGCAATAGAATGCAGCCGCATCTGATTCACTTGAACCTTTATAACCAACTAGTACGTCATCGTTGGCTGCGTATTGGTTTACATAAACTTTTACGCTGTTGTTTAATGTACCAACTAATTTAGTGTTTGTTGGTGCTTCAAACGGTCCTTCAGTTGTTCTTGCGAACGCTGAAGTTGTTGCTGATTGTAGTACTGTTAGTACTGTTGGGCTAACTACGACCCAGTTACCTGCGCCACGGCGTGTTCTTGCCGCAATGTCGTTTGCCGCTTTGTTGATTAGAACTGCAAGTGCTGCATGCTCGTCACCAACAAAAGTAGCTGTACCACTTACTGCGTTTTGTGCATAAGTTGCGCTTGCTGTACCAGCAAGTGTACTTAATGAACCGATGATTTCCTGGTCGATTTCTGCAGTAATCTCTTGAGCTAGTGCTGCCATGATTTCTGCTTCAACGTCTAGGCCGTGCATCGCTTGTGCATCTTGAGCTGCTTCGAAAGTCCAGCGAGCTGATAGCTTGCGTGATTTTGCTTCGACAGTTTGTTTCAAGATTTGGATGCTCATCTTTTTACCAGGAAGTCCTTCCTGAGTTGCAGTTGCATCTGCTTTGTTTGTTCCTGCGTTACCTGAGTAACCAGTTGCAATTGCAAATGGGCTTAATGCTTCATCACCAGCTACAGCTGAGTCAAAAGTTTCTGCATAACGCACACGTAGTGTGTGGATTTGTCCAACAGGGCCTGTCATAGGCTGGACACCAACTAATTCGTTGGCGATAACTGTTGGCATAACACGGCGGATCACTGGTAGGATAACTTTGTTAAGAGTAGCAACGTTCCCAGCCATAGTAGCACCAGCTGTTGCACTTTCTGAAAGTGAACGCTTTGTGTTTTCTAGTACTGTTTCCATTACTGCTTTTTTGTTACCTGCCAAGCCGTCTGTAAGGGCGTCTTTGGTAGCTGACCAATTTTCAAATAGGTTTGCCATAATAGTATCTCCTTAATTAATACCGGCTAACTTTTTCAAGTTAATAATTTCGGCAGATCCAGTCTCTGACTGACGTTTCGCTTTATCACCAGTTACCACTTTAGTGTTTTCGGTGAGCTTTGCCTTTTCTTTTATAGAAACTTTAGCATCTTCTTTCAATACATTTGGAAGATACTTGTTGAACGCATCACGTAACTTGTCAGTTTTCACTGATTCTAGTAATGCCCCCATAATTTCCTTGTGGTCCTTACTTAGAGGTGCCATCATTTCGTTCATTACGGCTTTACGGTCTGTAAGATCTTTTGCAATCTTAGCATCACGCTTGGCCTCCATGATGGATACATCTTTAGTAGTAAGTTCCTGCTTCGCCTCATCTAACTGTTGACCTAAGTCAACAAGTGAACGATTTAGTTTAGCAACTTGTGTGCCTTCTGCTAGTGTACTTGTCATAAATTCTGCAGCAAATGTTTCGAAGATTTGACGTCCAAAGTTATTTTCTTTAGCAGTCTGTATATCTTCTTTAAGTGTTGAAAGTTCTCCTTTGAGTGTATTCTCAATGATATTTTCAACTTTTGTTGCAGCTTTTTTAACAAAGTTAGCACGAGCTTCAGCAATTACTTTCTTGCCTTCGGTTACCATTCTGACTTTTTGTTCAACAAGTGAACGTTTGTCGTCATGGAATTCGTTTAGCTCTTTAGTTAGCTGGCCGAGTACAAACTCTTCCAATTTACCAAAGTTTTGCTTCTGTGCTTCACGATCCTCTTTGAGTTCTGTGATTTCTGTTTTAAGAGTAGACATAATGAATGTGTCCAGCAACTTAGCATGTTCCTTGACTGCTTTTTTATAAGCAACACGGTCTTGTGCTAGTTTAGCCTTGTCTTCTGCAAATTCATTTAATTCTGTCTTAATGGTATCATTTAGCATTACATCCATTGCTTCTACGATCTGCGTTTTGTCATTTTCATAACGTCCTGCAAATTCTTCACGTAGTTCAGCAGTGATATTCTCACGTGCTTCCGCAATTTGTGCTTCCCATGCTTCGCTAATACCTTGTTTCACGTCCTCACTGAGTACCTCAGAGCCGAGAATTTTTTCAATTTCTTGAGTCATTTTCAATCTCTCCCTAGGTCTTTGATGAAGTTGATTACCTCACTTCGGAGGTATCTTTGCGCTTGATTGTCATGCTTTACCGCATTTGCAACGTCCCAAATTGTATTGCCACGTCTGTGGTTCATAATTTGTTCATAAATTGGATCTGGATATGCATCTGGTGCACTTGGATTCGCTACAATATCTACTGTAATGATTTCAAAGTCCGATACATTTCCACTTCCGTCAACGTTGCCACTGCCTCTTGAGCTGACACCTAGTCTTACGCCACTTTCTAGTAACGTTTTACAAATATTACCCATGGGAGTGGGTAACATCTTTAGTTTACCGATTCCGTCATTTCCCTTCATACTCATGTTAGTAATCATATGACTAACACGATCCAGGTTTATGTTTAAATCGTCGGGGTGATCTGCTTCACCTAATACGGTATTTCCGCCTTTAATCTTCTCTTGCAGTGAATTTACTGCATTTGAAATTTCATTTACGGGATATACACGCTGATTTTGGTTCTTCACACCACCCTGAATAAAAATTCCTTCCATGTATAAGCTCTTATTACCGTTCTCTTCAACAGATTCGGTAGTAATAGCTGATACGTTAGGTTGTATAATTTCTCTCAGTGGTGTAAACATAATCAATTACCCCTTAACCGCACGTGGTTCGCCGGCCTCTTGTGGTC
>Ga0228629_1000252_pt1 | contig 15358 bp, 15 predicted proteins | sample 36DmetaG_FD_183022 | JGI IMG/M metagenome (GOLD analysis project Ga0228629, IMG submission 183022) | Seawater microbial communities from Monterey Bay, California, United States - 36D | ecosystem: Environmental > Aquatic > Marine > Coastal | place: USA: California | collected 2016-11-14
GATGCGAGTTAAAGTAAAAAAAGAAACTGATCGGGAAAATTTGATCGCTTACTTTCAGTCTATGGGACAATAAAAGGATTGTATTAAAGTAATTATCATCAGCTTTTTAAACTGTTTTTTAAATTACATATCTTTTATGTGTTTATAAATTGTTGTTCTTGATAATCCTAAACGGCGTGAAACCAAACTAACATTTCTTCCTGTATCTAACCACGTTTTTCTAATTAAAATACAGTTTTCTTTCCGTGCTGAAGATTGCAAACATGAGTTGCATGGCTGGACTTCAGATCCTGATAAGTTTTGATCCTTTTGGATAATTGCATTTCTAATAACTTGGCCTTTTGTATTAGCGATAAGAACACGTAATACTTTTTTAAGCTGCCTTATATTCCCTGGCCAAGTTCTAGTTTTTAATGAATCCATAGCAGATTTTGAAAGTGTGTGATCTGGGGAAATCTGACGTAAAATTTCAATAACAATTTTATCAAAATCAGTTCTATCTTCAAGCATTGGTAATTGAATTTGTGCACCAATCAAACATTCCAAAAATTCATCAGACATGCCTGGGTTTAATTGTAGATTTTGCATTGAGATTTTGCTTGAAAATAGAAAACCGTTTATCGGAATAAATTTGTTCTTCGTTTCTTGTTCTTGATGTGCTTCCATGACTTCAGTCAGAATATTTTGAACGTTTATAGGTAATAGTTCTATATTTTTAAAACTAATACACTTACCACTTGCAAGAGTAAGTTTTCCGATTGGATGGCTTTGGACTTCATTTTCAAAGTATCCAATTTTCCCAAAAGATCCAAAAAGTATATTTTCATAATTTTCTGATGTGATCTGTGCACAATCAATGTCAATGTATGATTTTGTTTGTAAAAACCGTCTATTGAGTTCAACTACTGTTGAGTGTTTACCAGTTCCTCGTTTTCCCTCAATAAATATTACCAAGCCATGGTTTAATGCATTTTCAGCATTTGATATGTGCCTTTTAAGTATATGATCTTCCATTATATAATTTGGATTAATGGGTTTTTTATTTTTGTGTAATTTTTGAATACTTTGAGTTTCAATTTGTTTGAGAGAACTAGGTTCAGTGGAAAGATTAACTATTTTTTTTGTTCTGTTATCCTTCATCGACATAAAAACTGCAGAGCCCATTGCATCTTGAATGCGAATTATTTGACCTAAATTGAGTCTATTTATAACTGCGGAAAATGGAACTGAAAAAATATCTCCAAAATGTTGTTTATTATATAAGTTTAAACCGTTTAACATAATCTTCGCATTTATATTTGCGCCATCTATGAAGCCATGTTCATCAACGGCTAAGAGCGCTGCGCTAGTTGTCGATAGATATTCATGTCTTGCATGAAATATTAATATCAAAGAGTCGTTAAACTGCTCTATGAAAAGACGATTTTCGACATTCTTACTAGCAAGTTTTACTAGCGCTAAAGTATGTTCTTGGCGGGACGCAGCATCTGATGTTGCATCGATTACACCCAATATTTCGTTATTTTGTCCATATATGGGTGATGCAAAACATGATAAATTTCCTAATTTTCTAAAGTAGTGATCTTTTCCTGCAACAATTTGAGGTTTACCACTATGTAGTGCTAATCCCAAAGCATTTGTACCACGATTATTTTCTGTCCATATAGAGCCTGGAATAACTTCTTTTCCAGCATCACTACGTTTGAATTCTTCATCTAGATAGGCATCTAATACAATTCCGCTAGTATCAGCATATGCAACCATAAAATTAGTGCCAGCAATTTGATTATATAATAATTGAAGCTCTGGTAATACAAATTGACGTATTCTCTCGTTTTTTTCTTGAATGATTGAAAGATCAATGTCTGATGTTACAGCATCAACAGGTTTTCCAGAAGGTGATAAACCCACGTCTCTACATCGTGCCCAACTATTTCGAATTGCGCTTTCTTCAGTTGATAGATCTTCTGATAGTAAATTTAAATTCTTACTATCCGGATCACTTAATGTAGAATTTTTATTCATGATTTATACCCCACATCGAATAATTATATAAGCTTATGTTGAGAAACAAATCAAGCAAGTGTTCAAAAAGTGAACATATTTTGGCCAGCATAGTTTAAAAATGAACAGTTAAAGAAGTTGAGTAAAGCATTAATAAATACAATTCTTATTTATGAAGGGTACAAAGTTTCCGGTTAAATTTGATGATTATTTTTACAGAAGCTTTGTTACAAATAAATTCGAGAGGAAAATTACTATGTCAAATCAAAAAGGAAAATCACTATGATAGAACAAAAACTTGAGGGAAAAGTTGCAATTGTGTCAGGTGGTTCTCGTGGTATCGGTAGGGGCGTTGCACTGACTTTAGCATCAATGGGTGCAAACATTGCATTTTGCCATTTCCGTGATGAAGAAAAAGCAAAAGAAACCGTTTCTTCAATTGAGGCATTAGGGCGAAAATGCTTCGCGGCTGAATGTGATGTTTCATCAGTATCAAATATAAACGACTTCTACAGTGAATCTGTGAAGGCACTTGGTGATGTGGATATTTTAGTAAACAACGCAGGGCACAATATCACAGAAGTTTTTGAAGATATCAGCGAGGAAAGTTTTGAAAGAATGTTAAATGTACACGTTAAAGGTACATTTTTTATGACCCAAGCAGTTTTTCGCGACATGAAGCAACGTGGTAATGGTCGTATAATCAATATAACATCTCAATTAGCTTACAAAGGAGCTGGCTTGCTAACTCACTATTCTGCAGCCAAAGGTGCTAACACAACTTTCACTCGTGCATTGGCATTGGAATGTGCTGGAACTGGAGTATTAGTAAACGCAGTGGCACCTGGTGTAACAAATACTGATTTATTAACACCATTAGCTGATGAAGTTTTGGATACATTAAAAGCTGCCATTCCTTTGGGCAGATTTGCTGATGTTGAGGAAATTACACCTGCAGTTGCTTTATTAGCTTCACCTGAAGGAAGCTTTTTCCATGGTAGCTGTATCTCGCCAAATGGTGGAGAGGTAATGTTTTAAATATTAAAATAATATTTGAAAATAAAAAAATAAGAACGGTGTGTTCTTATTAAGATACTAAAAAAATACTAAAATCTGGGAGGAAAAAAGTATGAAGAAGATGATTAAAATCAGCACATTGACTGTGACTGCAAGTTTACTTGCAGTAGCTGCTCAAGCTGACAAGTGGAGCGATCAGTTTCCACACATTAAGAACACAGGTGATATTGCCGGTGAGTGTTCTTATGAGTCGATGTCTAAGAAAGACTATTCAGGTCAAAAACTAACAATCAATACACACGCTGTGCCTGTTATTGGTGAGCCAACTGCTTTGCACGCAGAACAATTTAGTAAACTTACTGGCGCTGAGGTGAATGTCATTCATACACCAGCTGGTGATTTGTATTCAAAAGCAATGGTTCCATTTCAAGCAGGTCAAGCACCTTATGATATCGTATTTGGTTTCTCTAACTTTATTAGAGACTGGAAGCAGTATTTACAGCCAGTACCAGCCAAGTATGTAAATATGCGTCAAATGCAAGACGTTACACAAAGTCATATTGATGTGAATTCATGGGATGGTGAAATGATCCAATTCCCAATCGATGGTGACCGCCATTATCTAAAATATAGAAAAGATGTAATTGATAATCCAGAGTATCAAGCAAAGTATAAAGCTGAAACTGGAAATGAATTACGTGTACCACAAACATGGAAAGAATATGGCGAAATGGCTACTTTCTTCAATGGTTGGGATTGGGATAATGACGGCGAATTAGAGTATGGTTCTGCAGAAGTTATGAAAAAAGATGACTTAATGTTTGCAGCATTCTTTAGTCGTTCAGTTGCATATGCTAAAAACCCAAGAGTTCCAGGTGGATATTTCTTTGATCTAGAATCAATGGAACCACTAATTAATGGTCCAGGCTTTGTAGAAGCGTTAACTGACTGGGTTGAAGCTACTAAGTATGTACCACCAGGTGGAATTAACTTTGGTTTGGGTGATGAAATTAACTCTTTTGGTGGCGGACAAACATTGTTTAGCTTCTCATGGGATGATGCTTTCGTAGCTGCGATGCAAGACGATAGCCCAATCAAAAATAAAGTTGGAGCAGCACCATTGCCTGGTTCAGATCGTGTTTGGAACCGTTCAAGCGGTGCATGGGAAAATGAATTCAACCAAGCGCCTTACATTGTATGGGGTTGGACAGCAGCTGTTGCAAAAGCAAGTAAAAATCAAGACGTAGCATTTGATTACTTATGCTTCTTTGCAAACGACGCTAACCACCAAGCAGATATAGCTATTGGTCGATTTGGTGTTAACCCATTTAAGAAGTCAGACTTTGTGCCAGAATTATATGTAGAGCGTCAAGGTTGGGATCCAGAAATTGCGAAGCAGTATGCTGAAACACTTATGGAAATGGAAGAGGGTAGTACTAACCGTGTATTCCCACTACGTGTGCCAGGTGTTTTCCAATTTAATAGTGCAATAGCCACTGGTACTTCTAAAGCGTTAGCAGGACAATTATCTCCGCAAGAAGCACTTGACGAAGTAGCAGCTGAGTGGAAAAAAATTGTTAAGCGCATAGGTGCAGATACAGTAAGAGAAGCATATGCCATAGGTGTAGCTTTAGAAGACAATCTGTAATAGCTTTATAATTAAAGTATATTAAACTTTTGAACGCCCCTTAAATAATTTTGGGGCGTTCCTTTTAAAACGGAAAAAAATCATGAATTTTAAACACAAATATCTGTTTTTACTTCCCGGCTTCCTTGTATTGCTAGGAATTTTAATTTTCCCAATTGGGTTCACAGTTAGATTAAGTCTTTCTAGTTGGGATAGTTTTTTCCCTGGGTTAGATTTTATTGGCCTGGAAAATTACACTAGATTATTTACGGATGACCCGAGATTTTGGGAAGCTTTTCAAAGATTGAGCTTTATGTCAGTGATTACAGTTTTTTTACAGTACACCATTGGCTTTGCTTTAGCTCATATGGTTTGGAAAGAAATTAAATTTCAAAGATTTTTCCGTGTTCTTTTTTTAATACCGATGATGACTACACCAGTAATTATGACGGTAATTTGGAAAACAGTTTTCCATGAGTCATTAGGCCCTGTAAATGATTTTTTTAGTTTGTTTGGAGTAACACCACTTTGGTTAAGTAGTGAAGCCTTATCAAAGGTAACGGTAATTATTGTAGAAGTATGGCAATGGACACCATTTATGTTCCTGCTGTTATTAGCTGGATTGCTATCTCTTCCAAAAGAGCCGTTCTTAGCAGCTTCAATTGATGGCGCTGGCCCAATAAGAAAGTTTGTATATGTAACTTTTCCATTGATGGCGCCAATTTCAATCGGTGCAATAATTATTAGACTTATTGAGGCGTCAAAAATAATGGATACTGTATATGTGCTCACATCCGGTGGTCCTGGCACATCATCTGAAACTTCAAGTTTCTATATTTTTATAAAAGGTTTGCGAGAATTCCAATTTGGTTACTCAGCGGCTCTGTCATTAACATATCTAATTATAATGATCATCAGCCTAACCATTATAGCAAAAATGCTAGTTAAATTGATGATAAGGAGCTAGAAATGGGTACTTTTTATACTACACTCAAATATACGGCAGTCACGATATGGTCGATGTTTGTAATAGCTCCATTTCTATGGGCTCTCTCAACATCTTTCAAAGATTTTAATTCTGTGACTAGTGGAGCAACCTATATTCCATGGGTTGACTTTGAGCCAACTCTTGAAGGTTGGAGGGTTTTATTAAGATCTCCAGCTCAAGGTGGTGTAAATATTGTTGAGCCATATCTTAACAGTATTTTTGTTACATGTTTAGCAAGCTTTATTAGTATTCTATTGGGAACGCTTGCCGCATATGCTTTATCTAGATACACCTTTAAAGCTGGGTTTATAAAAAATGATGACATAACCTTCTTTTTTATATCTCAAAGAATTATGCCTCCAGTAGTTTTGGCAATACCATTTTTCATTATGCTTGGAAAACTAGGTCTACTTGATACCTTGTTGGGATTGGTAATGGTTTATGTGGTTCTTTTAATGCCAATTGCTGTTTGGATCATGGTGGATTTCTTTAACAAAGTGCCAGTTGAAATTGATGAAACTGCTTTGATTGATGGATGCAATCCAATACAAGCATTCTTCAAGGTTGTTCTTCCAAACTCTATACCTGGAATGGTTGTAGCAGGATTGTTTTGCATGATTTTTGGATGGACAGATTTTTTCTTTGCATTCATTTTGACATTTACTGAGGTTCAACTTCTTCCAGTTGCTATTGTTTCATTAAATTCATCAATAACCCCATGGTGGAGCCTATCAGCGGCTGCATTAGTATCAGTAGCACCTTTGATTGTCGTAGCATTTATTGTTGAACGATATTTATCTAAAGGTAATTTATCAGGAGCCTTGAAATAAAATGACGCTGATTGCATCAAACTTAACAACAAAAGGTAAAGAAGAATTTTTTCTTAATGATATTTCTTTTGAAATGTCGCCTGGTAAGATTTATACAATAATTGGCAGAACATTATCTGGTAAAACTACACTATTAAAAACGATTGCTGGATTAATAGCACAAGATAGTGGCACGCTTTCTTTTAATGGAAATAATTTTGATGTTATTCCCGTTTGGAAGCGCCAAGTTGCAATGGTATATCAGCAGTTTATTAATTATCCGCACCTCAATGTTTATGATAATATTGCATTCCCATTGAAACAAAGAAAAGTTGATTTGGCGGAAATAAAAGATCGTGTGAAACAAGCTATTGAGCAAGTTGGATTGGAAGGTTTTGAAGAGCGAAAGATACAAGCTTTATCGGGGGGGCAACAACAACGGGTTGCACTTGCAAGATCTCTTGTAAAAAACGCAAATATCTTATTACTAGATGAGCCGTTAGTTAATTTAGATTACAAGCTTCGAGAGCAACTAAGAGAAGAGTTTAAAAAGATCTTCAGTTCTAAGGCTTCAGAAGAAGCAATATTGATTTATTCAACAACGGATCCTATCGAAGCCATGCAACTAGGTGGTGAAGTCATTGTCATGGATGAGGGTAAAATACTTCAACAGGGAAGTGCTAAAGAAATATATGAAAATCCTCGATCGACAAAAGTAGCAGAAATTACAAACGACCCTGCTATGAATTTGTTTGATGGCGAAATTAATGGAAAAAAAATAACTCTAAATAACGAAGTTATACTTAACATACCAAAACATTTTAAAGATTTACCAGATGGAAAGTACTCTTTTGGTATTCGGGCTTCTGGTGTTACACTTGATAAATCAGGATTTCCATTCCAAATTGAATTAGCTGAAATTAGTGGATCAGAAACATTTCTTCATCTTAATAATGATCAGATCCATGTGGTTGGATTATTAGATGCAGTGAAAAATTTTGATATTGGCGAAACTGTGAAGGTTAGTTTTGATATAGAAAAACTTTATGCATTTGGATCTGACGGAATTCTAATGTCATCACCATATAGCGGGATAAAATAATGGCACAAATAAAACTTCAAAATATTGCACATTCTTATAACCCAAATTCTGTGGATAGTAAGTATGCTTTAAAGCCGTTTGACATGACATGGGTTGATGGTGGGCGCTATGCAATTCTTGGACCATCAGGGTGTGGAAAATCTACCATGCTTAATATTATGTCAGGCATTGTTAAGCCATCAGAAGGACGCTTACTTTTTGATGGTGTCGATGTAACAGATGAAACGACATCAGATCGTAATATTGCACAAGTTTTTCAATTTCCTGTGATTTATGGAACAATGACTGTGCATGACAACTTGGCATTTCCTTTGGTTTGTAGGGGATATGATAAATCGTTTATAGAATCCAAAGTTAACGAAGTAGCTGAAGCTCTGAGCCTTGAAGGGCTATTATCACAATCTGCAAGAAAACTAACTGCTGACCAGAAACAATTAATATCTCTTGGTCGAGGGTTGGTTCGGGATAATGTTGCTGCTATTTTAATGGATGAACCTCTAACAGTTATAGACCCTGACTTGAAATTTAGACTTAGACGAAAATTAAAAGAAATAAACCAAAAGTATCAATCTACACTGATTTACGTGACGCATGACCAAAATGAAGCAATGACATTTGCAGAAAATATTATTGTTATGGATGATGGTGAGATTGTACAAGTGGGATCTCCTGCAGAACTTTTTGATCGTCCAAGAACAACATTTGTTGGGTATTTCATCGGTGCACCTGCCATGAATTTGTTTGAGTGTGATGTGATTGATTCAAATTCAATAAAGTTTGGTGGTGCAAAAATAACTACAGAAACTGATTTGAAATCTGTAAATGGTGAAAATATTAAGTTAGGAATTCGTGCTGAATATGTTCAGTTAATGAAGTCTACAGCTAAGAACACAGTTCAAGCAAAGGTCGAAAGTGTTGATGATTGGGGAAACCATAAATTAATATCAGCCAACTTTGAGGGAAATATTATAAAAGTAAAAGTAAAACGTGAAGTTGAAGTTCCTGCAGAAAATGTTTATCTTAAATTTCCTACTAATAACTGCTGTATTTATGAAAATGAAATACTAGTTCCTTAATTTATGTTTACGTAGGGTTATAATTAAATGTGAATTGCTATTGCAATCATAGTTGTTATATCATCAATAAAATCATTGGATATAACTATGCTTTATAATCTTGATATCAAAGAACACTTTTATAAAACCTTAATTGTTAGCTTTGTATCGTGCATAATGATGCTTTTTGTAACAGAGCTTGTTGTCCCAATTCAATCTTACTTTTTGCCTGAGATAACTCTTTATGCAGCTTTGATATTCCCTGTTCATGGGATTAGAGTATTGTCTGCTTGGTTATTTGGTTGGGCTTCTGTCTTTTATTTATTTGTTTCAAATATTTTTATCTTTTTTTTATTGAGTAGGCATGAAGAAAATATATATGCACTTCTCTCTACCCAAAGTGTTATTGCTTGGGTTCTTGTTAGTGTCATCTGTATTTTTACTTTTGATCTACTAAGGGTAAGTGGTGTAGATATTAAAACAACAGTTGGAAAATTTAATAAAGATGCTTGGAAATTAATAATTCTTGTTGGCTTTATATCATCTGTATTTAATTCATTAGGCCATAATTTGATTTTTACATCAACAATTCTGCCTGAAAATTCATTGAGGGTGATTTTAGCATTTTTATTTGGTGATACGACTGGAACAGTTGCTTGCCTATTTATACTTATATATGTGTTTAAGTTCCTTAGACGTTTTCCAACGCTTAATTTATAATTAATATTGTTTATTATATTTATTAGATATCAGTCCACATGAATATCCAATGCATACGCCTATTACATCCGCTCTGAAATCCATTATGTCGGCAAACCGGTTTACATAAGGTTGAATTATTTCGATTGAAGCACCAAGGCATATACCAAATATGAATACTGCTATGCCTAAACGTTTATGTGATGCAGCTAAAGGATATGTTAATAAAGCAAATGCAATGAAGTGGTGCCATTTGTCTGACCCGGGGGCATCAATTTTTTGTGGAAGTGGTGTTAGTGTCCCAATTAAAATTAAGATAGTGAATATAAATGTTATTAGAAGTGCTTGATATAAGCTTGGGAAAACTAATTTTTTGATAATTTTAAACATATTCTACATATGCTTAAAATTTAAAATAAATGAAAGCTGATAGTTTAATTACTGCTAATATTAAAACTAATATAAGCAGTAATTAATTTATAATTATGGCCGGACTACAAAAAAACCTTGATTATCAAGTGTCATCAAGCGTCCAACTCCACCTGGTACAACACGTGCATATTCAGAAATGAGAGGCGCTTTGCCCTCTTTCCTAGTTATGCCCTTTATTGTGTTGTTACATGCGCTAAAAGTTAAATCTGGAATACTTTCTGACATACTTTTTATGCGGTCATTCACTGGTGATTTATCAGTTCTTAATATATTAATGCCAGCGTTGAATGCCACAATTTCTATTTCAAAGATTTCACCTTTATTGCTCATTCCTCTTGCAAAATTTGCAGCGACGTTAAGGGCTTTTGTAAATGTAGCTGTTTCTCCGTCACTTATTTGTATCGCAAGACGTTTTATACCGTCATCACTTTGGCCTGCATATAGCTTTGTAGATGCTAGTGACAGAAACAAAGAACCTAAGATTAATTCCCTTCGTTTCATATTATATCCTCCCATTTTAATTATTGAATATCATATTCAATAATTTAGATATAATATTTATTACTTATTAATAAAAATCAATACCTTTAGAAAAGATGAAAAATATTGTTTATTAGTGCTAGTCTGAAGCTCTAAGTAATCCACCTATCTCTTTTTTAGCAACTTTATTTGCTATCATGAATGAAAGTATCCAACCGCTTGATACTGCAGTCGCAATACCTAGCCATACACCCTGAACATCAAAATTAAATATACTAATGAAAAGCCAAACAAAGAATGCCACGCCAAAACCTTGTCTGTAAATGCTTATATAAAGTGTCCAAATTGCTTTTTTGAATGCTTGAAGAATTGAATTAATTGAAAAGAGCATCATGTAAATTGGAAATAAGAATGCATCCACTCGTAAGTAGCTGCTTCCAGCGCGGATAACATCTGGATCATTTGTAAAAAGTGACATTGCAAAACTAGCTCCAAAGAGTAACGCAGGAACGGCAACAATCGACATAACGAAACCTGCTTTCCAGCAATATTTAAGAGCTGACCTAACACGTTCAAATTCTTTTGCGCCAAAGTTTTGCCCGGCAATTGGCAACAAAGCACCGGTCATACCTAATACGGGAAGCAAAAGAATTTGTTCAATTCTTAGCGCAACTCCATAAGCTGCGACTGCATGTCCACCGAATTGTTTTAAAGCAAATTGAACAACAAACCCTGATATGAACATTACCATCAATGCTGTACTAGCTGGTAATAGCTGTGAGAATATTTGTTTAAAAATATCTGTGGAGGGTAGAAACTCTGATAGTTTTAGTGATTGCATTGCCTCTAATTGAAATATCCGAAACAATATAAATAACATCACGCAAGTCTGACTAATAATTGTTGCTGCGGCGATTCCATTGAATCCCATTCCTGTTAAATAACCAGGCACACCAAACATAAATAATGGATTCAAAATAATGTTAGCTACAAATGCTAACATAAGTGCTCTTTGCATACTCAATGTATCACCATGAGCTTGAAGTATTCCATTCCCGCCATAAGCAATTAAAAAACCTGGCAGTGCAAAAATTAGCCATCCAAAATATCCTAGCCCAGCATTTCTATAGGCGCCAGGTTCTGAGACTATTCCAATAAGTGTTGGGCCAATAAACCAACCAACTATCATAGATAACAATGTTAGAATTACGGCAAATGTAAGGCCTTGTGAAATGTATTGTCGAACTTGTGAAGTTTCACCACTACCTTTTGCATTGCTAACTAAGGCACTCAAAGCTGAACTCAGCCCAAACCCTAGAGCCATAAGAATAAAAAATGCTTGATAGCCGATTGCGAGACCAGCTTGTGCATCAGTAGACAACTTTCCGGCATAATAAACATCAACAACATTATATAAAGTTGCAAAAAGCATGCCCAAGGCTGCTGGAATTGCGAGCCTACGAAAGTGAAGTGCCATTGGCCCTTTTGTTAAATCATCTTTTTTCATATGCAGGAGTATCTTTCTTAATTAGCATGTATGCTTGGTAGAAAAAACTATTGTAAAAAACTTACCTATAAAGAGTCTATTGGGATAATTGATATATACATTATATCAAATGTATACTTTTATATTTGAACCGGTTCTTCTATGAAAGTGGACTGATAGATGTTTAAATTTAACAGTGTTTCAATAAACTTACTGTAGTGAAGCCTTCACTGCCGCTATGATCTTTGCTGACAATGGATTTGTTGTAGAGCCCCATGTTGCAGCTAGATTGCCATTTGAGTCAATAAGTACCTTATTAAAATTCCAGGATGGAACAAACCCAGTTTTATTTTTTAAGGCCTTATAAAATGGATGTGCTTGGTTTCCTTTGACACTTGTGGTTGTGCTCATCGGCATATCAATACCATAAGTTAATTCACAAAATGCTTTTACAGCTTCATCAGTATCTAGTTCTTGGTTGAAATCATCAGACGGAACAGCAATCATTTGAAGTCCTTGTTCATGGAAGCGATCATAAAGTTTCTGTAAAGGAGCATATTGGCGTGTAAAACCACACTTTGATGCTGTATTCACTATTAAATATGGTTTCCCAATCCAATCATTGGTATCAATGATACCTCCATCAATTGAATTGAATGTGGTGTAAGGAATATCTGCTGCAGCTTCGCTAGAGGATAAGACTGGTGCAAATGACAATCCAAACATAATTATATATCTCAAGTTATTTATTATTGTTTTCATGTATTCTTTACGTGCTGAAGAAGTATTTAGATCATTAATTATTAATAATAAAAATTTACCATTTGATAAAATTTTTTTATTAACGTATGATTTTATTTCAGATAATTGATATAATGATTAAAATAACAAAAAATAGACATAGAATTTGTTAAAGGTGGTTAATGATACTTAATTTTGGATCTATTAATATTGATAACGTTTATCAGGTGGATCGTTTTCCTCTTGATGGTGAAACCATCTCTTCGAAATCTTATGATAAGATTTTAGGTGGTAAGGGTATAAACCAATCCGTTGCGATTCACCGTGCTGGTGGTGATGTAAAGCATGTTGGCTATATCGGTGATGATACTTGGATTCTCGATCAAATTTTAAAAATAGGCATAAAAACAGATTTTATTTCCAAATGTTATGGTCCAACTGGCCACGCAATTATTTTTGTAGATGCCGCTGGAGAAAATGAAATTGTCATACACGCTGGCGCTAATGATCAATTTAGCAAATCACAATGTTTTAAGATTCTAGAAAGCTTTGGTTCAAAAGATTCTTGGGTGGTTCTACAAAACGAAATTAATTTATCTATTGAGATTGCTAAAAAGGCTAAAGAGTTAGGATTTAGAATTTGCTATAGTGCTGCACCTTTTGATGCATCGCATGCCAAAGAAATGTTACCGCACGTTGATTTATTAGTAATGAATGAAACAGAATTGAAAGAGTTGCAAAATTCAATTGAAAAGAATGTCTTTGACTTAGATGTTGATATGATTTTGGTCACGTTGGGATCACGTGGTGCGGAATTACATATGAAAAATAATACTTACAAGCAATCTAGTTTTATTGCAGAGCCAGTAGATACTACTGGCGCTGGGGATACTTTTTTGGGGTCGTTTATGGCATGTTATGACAATGGATACGAAATTAAGAAAGCGTTAGAATATGCTGCAGCTTCGTCATCAATTCAAATAACTCGGATTGGGGCGGCTAAAGCAATTCCAACATTTGATGAAGTTGAAGAATTTTTAAGTGAGCATAAATAATGACGTGCCAAAAGATAATCATAGATACTGATCCTGGTATTGATGACGCAATGGCAATATTTTTTGCAGGATTGTCTGACAAATTAGATTTAGTTGCTATGACAAGTGTTTTTGGAAATGTTACTTTGGATATTGCCACACGTAATGCTATGGTTTTAGCTGAAATTTTGAAGCAGAAAATACCGGTATCAAGAGGATTTTCAAGACCATTAGTGCAGATACCAAACCCAGTTTCAGATTATGTTCATGGAGAAGAAGGATTTGGAGATATTCCAGCACGTAAGCCTAAATCAAAAGAGTTAAGTATACCCGCACATGAATATATTTGTGATTTGATAAATGCCAATGTTGGAGAAATAATATTATGTCCTGTGGGACCTCTCACAAATATCGCCATGGCTTTACGCCATGATCCCACAATTGCGGCAAAAGTAAAATCTATTGTAATTATGGGGGGTGGAGTATTTTCAGGTGGTAATGTCACTGAGTATGCTGAAGCTAACATATGGAATGATCCACACGCTGCTGATGAGGTATTCGCAGCTGATTGGGAAGTTACTGTCATAGGTCTCGATGTAACGCAAAAGGTGATTTGTGCTCATTCTGAGTTCTCGGAGTTATCACGAAATGTGCCTATAATTGGTAGTTTTTTGGAGCAAGCAACAGAGTTCTATATCAGATTTTATAAAGAAGCCGTTGGGATTGATGGTTGCCAAATGCATGACCCAATAACTGTCGTAGCAACAATATACCCTGACTTATTTACATATGAGTACCATCCAATTGAAGTTTGTTTGGAGTCGCCTCGGATAGGTGAGACAATAATTTGTAAGGATAAAAAACGTCGCCTAGCAAAAGTTGCTGTTGATGTAGATATTGACGCGGTGAAGAAAATATTTTTTGATACTATTAAAACTGGATTTTAGGAGCTTACTAAATGGCTGAATTTGAAATATTGGCAATTGGATTAGATGAAGCTGATGCACCAGCTAAATTTGCAAAATCTTTTCGAGAAACAGGATTTGCAATAATTAAAGACCATAACATCAGTTCGGATGAAATAGACCGAATGTACGGAGTCTGGACAGATTTCTTTGCAAGTGATGAAGGCCCAAGTTTCGCAGTAAAGCCTGGAGAGTCAGCTGGATATTTTGGGTATAAATCAGAAAATGCTAAAGGGAGTGCAAATAAAGATTTGAAAGAATTTTTTCACGCTTACCAAAATAAAGAACTTCCAAAAGTAACAGAAAAAGAAACACGTGAATTCCAAGATAAGCTTATCAATATGGGTTCAACTTTATTAGGTTGGCTGGATCAAGAAACTGTAGATAATGTGAGTTTCTCAGAGCCTTTAGAAAATATGATTAATGGAAGTGATATGAATTTACTTCGCATTATCCACTATCAACCATTGCCAGATGATGTTGAGCCAGGAGAAGTTCGTGCAGCCGCCCATGAAGATATAAATCTCATCACATTATTAGTAACGGGGACTGAACCGGGATTACAAGCAAAAGACGTAAATGGAAACTGGCATGATGTGCCTTGCAAACCTGGATATATTACAGTGAATTCTGGAGATATGTTATCAATGGCGAGCAAAGGGCATTACCCATCGACACCTCACCGTGTTGTAAATCCACCAAAGCAAGAAAATAGATCGCGATACTCGATGCCACTTTTTGTTCATCCGCGACCAGATGTTTTATTGGACAAAATGACAGCAGGTGAATTTTTAGATGAACGATTAAAAGAAATCGGGTTGAAATAAGTTAGCAAACGCTGTTGTTTGCTGTTATAAAAAGTGCATCTGCACATAACAAGGAGAGTAAGATGAAGAAAATCTATTTAATTATGATGGCT
>Ga0228629_1000278_pt1 | contig 14455 bp, 9 predicted proteins | sample 36DmetaG_FD_183022 | JGI IMG/M metagenome (GOLD analysis project Ga0228629, IMG submission 183022) | Seawater microbial communities from Monterey Bay, California, United States - 36D | ecosystem: Environmental > Aquatic > Marine > Coastal | place: USA: California | collected 2016-11-14
TACATGTCGCGCCAGTAACAGCAGAGGAAGGCATGACGCCCGTATTGAGGTACGTATTTCCGCCGTGGTTGTTGTTGGAGACTGAGGAAGGGCTTGTGCGGTCGGACGGGTTGTTGAAATTCCCGTTGTCGCCAACCTGACCGTCTGCTCGATTGCCCCAGCACTTGAGTTGTCCATTGTCCAGTTGTGCACACGTGTGCTCACCACCCGCAGAAAGCGAAATAGCTGTCCTTCCGGTACCCAACGAAACGGTTGAGGATTGAAGCGATGATTTGGTACCCGTGGTAGCGCCGTTACCCAGTTGGCCATCTGCATCAGAACCCCAGCAGGTGAGTTGGCCATTGTCGAGAATGGCACAGGTGTGGTCGTAGCCAGCATCGATGGCGACAGCATAACGCCCTGAAGCGAAACTTCCGCTGGTGGATGTTGGCGTATTTCTGTTACCAGTAGAACCTGTTCCTAACTTCCCGTCAGCACCTTCACCCCAGCACTTGATGGAATCATCGTCCAAAATGGCGCAGAAATGGAATTCGCCACCCGTGATGGCTTTTGCCGTGCGGCCTGTTCCGAGGTTGATCGCAGATGCAGGTGGACTCGTAATATCTGAGTTGGAACCGCCATTACCCAATTGTCCTTTGTTATCATCACCCCAGCACTTGACTGAACCATCATCGAGTAGAGCACAGACCGCGTCGAAGGCTGTAGCCAGTGAAACAGCCGTTCGCCCAGAACCGAGGGTGTTGATGGTCGTCGGTGTGTTGGTGTTCGAAAACGAACCAATACCGAGTTGACCTTGGTCATTCTGCCCCCAGCACTTGACCGAGGCGTCGTCGAGGATGGCGCAGGTGAAGTAGCCGCCAGCATAGATGCTCGTGGCGGTTCGCCCTGACCCAAGATTGACGGTTTGCGGCGTATCCTTATCGCCACTGCTTGTTCCAAGTTGCCCGTTATTGTTGCGTCCCCAACATTTCACGACACCGGTGTCAAGCAGGCCACACGCATGCTTATGACCAAAAGCAAGGGAGATAACATCGGAGCCCAAATCGTTGGTTGCTGTGGGAATGTCCTTGCACTTGTGCCCTGATGAGCCACAACCGGCGGTACCAGTTTGACCGTTACCGATTTGGCCGTTGCCGTTTCGGCCCCAACAAAACACGTTTCCGTTGTTATCAAGAGCACAGGTGTTCCATTCTCCAGTGACCAGCGAGAGGTTCTGAGCTTCAAGCGGATCGTAATCCCATTCCCACGTGATGTCGGTTCCGATGGAGGTGTTGCGAGTGATCAAGACACCCTCCACGCTCGGTGTGAGCGTCCAATTAAGACCGAGTGTGAAGGTGGTGTTGGTTGAGCCCCCGCTGTTGTTAGTGAAGACGGTATAGGTGACATTCTCTAACAATCCAGTTGGGGTTCCCCAAATGCTTCCGTTGCTGCTGCCGAAGTTGAGACTTGATGGCAAGGAGGGAGAGATCTCCCAAGAAGTAATTGCTCCACCGGAGGTGGTTGGTGTTACGGTGGTCATGGTTCGGTCGTTCGAAATTTCGATGACAGAAGGATAGGACACTGAGGCCAGTTGATCGTTAATGGTGATGTTCATTTTTGTCGATGTTGAACCACCCGAATTGGTCGCCGAAATGGTGTATTCCACTGCTGTTGTCTGCAAGCCCGTAGGCGTACCGCTAATGGCACCAGTGCTCGAACTAAATGCCAGGCCGTTTGGAATGCTAGGGCTGATTGACCATGTAGTCACGCTTCCACCGCTGATTGCTGGCGTTGTGGTTGTCATCGCCGTTCCTTTCTCAAGGATCAAATCATGCGATGAATAGACAATGGTGTTTGGAGCTACATCGTTGATTGTGACGTTCACGTATGCAACGGATTGACCACCCGAGTTATTCGCCCAAATGGTGTACTGTGTTCGAGACAAGAGAATACCCGGTGTTCCGCTGATGAATCCATTGGCTGAATTGAAGTGGAAAGCAGAACCTGGTGATGGAGAAATCCCCCATGAGGTAATGGTTCCACCACTCGTTGTTGGACCAGAATGGGGGCTGATAGCAACGTCTTTCGTGCCGGTAATGTCATTGTACGAATAGGAAATCGTCGGTGCTACATCATTGATGGTGATGTTAACCTCAGCCGAGGTTGATCCTCCAGAATTGCTCGCCGAAACGGTGTAGGTTACCGCTGTTGTTTGAAGAACGGTTGGCGTTCCGCTGATGGCACCCGTCGAAGTGCTGAAGGACAACCCCAACGGCAGCGTGGCGTTGATTGTCCATGAGGTAACCGTGCCACCGTTCACGCTTGGTGTGTTGGTGGTCATGAGCGTTCCTTTTTACAGTGTCATGTTTTCAGGAGCATAAGTAAGATCGCTCGGTGCTTGCGCATTGACCGTTATTGAAATGGTCGCTGTATCTGAACCACCACTGTTTGTGGCTGTAATCACGTAGGATGCGGAAGACGAAGTCGCGGTTGGGGTTCCAGAAATCACGCCCGTTGAGGAATCAATGTTCAATCCCGAGGGGAGTGAGGGCGATGCGCTCCAAGTGGCACTATCCCCTGAATTCGATGGGGTTATGGACGAAATGGCCACATCTTTGTTGAAGGTGAACGGCGAACCTGAATAGGCAATGTTGGGGGCAATCATGGTGACCCAGAGATTAAATTCACCAGTCTTGGAGACACCCGTTGACGAGGTAGCTGTCACGTTGTACGTCGTGTTGGTACCGCTGATTGTCGGTGTTCCGCTGATGGTGCATGTGCCTTGGTTCAGCACCAATCCGTTTGGAAGTGAGGGTGAAATGCTGCACGTCGCTCCTGAAACATCGGCCCTTGAGATGGCACCTGTTTTGTAACCTTGAACTGTAGCGTGGTAAAGATCTGCACCAGTGTTGTAACGGTAAGCAATGTGAATGTCGTCATTCCCATCAACAGCAATGCTCGTATGGGTGCCTGTACTGTCAGTGGCGTGGACCAAAGTCGTCACCCATGAGCCGGTTTTATCTGATGTGTAATACAAGTCGTCAGCACTGTTTCGTTCGTGGGAAATGTGAACATTTCCAAGTGAGTCGTAGGCAATGGAGTTGAAACGACCGTAATCTGCACCGTTCTCAACGGTCGTTGCAGACCACGAACTGCCCGTGTAATAGGTGTATTTCAGCGAGGTGGCATCCTTGTCGAAGTAAGAGATGCCGGGTTCATCGGTCGTTGGGTCAATGGCAATATCGAGAGAAGTACCCCCAGTAAGGCTTCCAATATCCTCAAGGTTGGACTTTATCCATGAGCCAGAGGTATTGGTGAGGTGGAACATGTCCTTGTTGTTGGAATCGTAATAGGCAATGTGAATGTGGTCATCTGAATCAAGGGCGATGGATGTGTAAGCGATTTCGCCGGCGTTTTGAACGGTTCCGGAGTTCCACGAACTCCCTGTCTTCTCTGCGTAACCCAAGTCTCCGCCACTGACCCGGTAAGCGATGTGAGGTTTGTCGTTGGAATCAATGGCAATGGAAGTAAATTTTCCACCCGAAGCCACTGTTGTTTTCGACCAACTAGAGGACCCTGATGCCTTGTAAGCATAATTGAGATCGTTTCCAGAGTCGACCTGATAAGAGACGTGCAATCCATCGTTTGAATCAATTGCTAGAGAACAGTACTTTCCTACGTTTGGATTCTCACTTGTACCGGAGTCAACGGTAGAAGTAACCCAAGAACCAGAGGCATTTGTTGAATAGTAAATGTTGGTGTTATCACTACGATAAAAGACAATGTGGACCTTATCGTTGCTGTCGATTCCGATGTTATTGTACTCTCCAGCATTGCCCGTGGTTTGGACGTCAGTGGTGCTGTTGACAACACCCGAACTCCAAGCAGTCCAGTTGAATGTGATTGGCGTTATGGCTGTATTCCGCTGCACTTCAAGTGTGGATACACTCGGCATCAGTCCCCAATCAACATTCATGGAGAAGGTGGTAAAGGCTGAGGTTCTGGTTGTGTTGGCCCAAACGGTGTATTGTGTCAGTTCGGTGAACACGCTTGGCGTTCCGTAAATCGTACCGTTTTCAACGCCGAGCAACATCCCGGTTGGAAGAGCCGGTTCAACCTCAAATTGAGGTCGGTGTGCGAAACTGCGTACAGCCGCATAGCCAACATCGTCGAACAAACCGTCGATGTAATACGCCACGTGGATGCCACCGTTCGCATCCATCGTGGCCGATGAGGTCTTGCTGATGGAATCACCAGCGACGAGGACACGTTCCCAAACGCCTCGGGCATTGGACATGTAGAAGATATCGTGATCGACTGCATCATAGTAAACAACATGCGGAATGTCTCCATCAGAGATCATGATATCGACATAATTGACCAACCAAGAGCCTGATGAGTTCGCATCAAGCGTGGTTTTGACCCAAGACCCAGACTGGTTCGTCATGTACGCCAGTTCGGTACTGTTTGTTTTGTAGGCCACGTGGAGATGGTCGTTTGAATCGATGGCCAATGAGGTGCCCGTCCCAGAGAGCGAGGTTGAATCGATGGTGGCGGTCACCCAAGATGAGCCCATCTTGTGAGCATACCTTAGGTTCGTATTGGTGACATCTCGGTAGGTGATGTGAGGTTTCCCGTTTGAATCCAAGGCAATGCTTGTGAATTTTCCAATGTTGTTGGTGGACTCCACTGTTTCTATGGACCAAGACGAGCTCCCATCTACCAATGTTGCATACTTCAAGGAAGACCCAGTGGTTCGGTAATAGGCGACGTGCAAGGTGTCATCGTCGTCAACTGCCATGGACCCAAAGTTTCCGACATCATCGCTGTTGTCAAGGGTCGAGTTAGCCCAATTGGTGCTCGACAGGGCTTTCGTGGCGTACTTCAGAACGTTGTTGGTATCGTCATAGTACGTGATGTGGATGTCGTCATCGCTGTCAAGAATAATGAAACAGTCGCCACCGATGTTTCCAAACGAATCAATGGTCGCCGAGTCCCAAATCCCTGAAGCGTTGGTGGTGTAGTAGAGGTCGTTCGACGATTCCTTCTTCGAACAAATGTGAACGGCTCCGTTGGAATCCAAAGCAATGTTTGTGCCCATGCACACTGCGCCAGAAGAAGCCGCTGTCTGCTTGCCATCTGTGAGGAACGGTGTGCTGTAATCAAGTGTGTGCGGTGTCATGGTCACGCCGACCTCAAGTGAAAGGGTTGAGGGTGAAGAGGAGAGCGCTGCGTAAGTGCATGAACCATCGGCAAAGATGGCGTTGCTGTTGTCATTGATGGCAATGGAGTCCATACAACCAGAGATTGGGTCGCTCATCGGACTGTACGTCCATGAAACACCAGCTGTCCAAGGGTCAGTGTCGCCCGCATCATAGGCACCCGCCTTGAGAATGTGCAAATGTGAGCCCCACTTTGGGCGGAAATCATCGTTATCGGGATCGACCAGCATTTCTCGAATAGTGGTACTGTGGAGCGAACTGATGTTCTCAAGAACAACAGGTTCGTCTTGATTTAGAGTGTTTCCAATGCCAAGTTGACCAACATGATTTCGACCCCAACAGGCCATTGAACCATTGGAAAGGCGGGCACATAGGTGCTCCAAACCTGAGATGAGATCAATTGCGTATGAACCCGTCTCAAAATGAACTGATGCCGCTGGTGAGGTGCTATCGATATTGGTGTCGATACCCAACTGGCCGTAGGCATTGTCACCCCAACAGCGAACAGAACCATTGTTCAACAGTGCACACGAAAAATATGAGCCTGCAACCACCTTCAATGCTGGTTGACCCAAAGACTGGGTCGCTGTTAGGGACGTTTTTTGTGCAGTGTTTCCTGTTCCAAGTTGACCTTGTTGATTTCTACCCGTGCATGCAACATCTCCGTTATCATAAGCAAAACAAGTGTGATGTTGCCCGATCGCCAGGGAAGCGACGTGTCTGCCTGATGCCAGTGGTACGTAGGTTGGAACGGACACCGGGGTAGTCGTATGGCCCAATCCTAACTGGCCATATGCGTTGTACCCCCAGCAGGAAACTGAACCATTGTCCAGTAAAGCGCATGTGTGGACATGTCCAGACTCAATATCCACGGCATACCGACCGGTTCCGAAATCAACAAAAGTTGGAGAATTTTTGTCCACTGTTGTGCCATCTCCGACTTGGCCGTAGGTATTGTCGCCCATGCAATACACTGATTTGTTATCCAGCAGAACACAGGTGTGCAATTGTCCAAGCGTCACTTTGATTGGCGAACGGCCGGTTCCCAAATCAACGAATGTTGCTGCCCCTTGATTGGTTGTGTTTCCAAGACCCAGTTGACCTTGACCGTTCCATCCCCAGCAACTCAAAGAATTGTTATCAAGAATTGCACAACCATGGTAGGACGCAACACCGCCATGGGCAATTGATGTCGCAGTCCGGCCAACACCGAGATCAACCCACCCTGGCTCGTGAACATTGGAATCACCTGCTGTGCTTGCATCACCAAGAGCGCCAAAGAAATTGCTTCCCCAACAATACACAGAAGAATTTGAATAAAGACTGCATGAATGTCCAGTACCAGCGGTCATTTTGTCTTGTTGCCCTTGGACATAGCCATTCCAATTCATCCAATCAATTCCATTGGGCAGTGGATTGTCAAAGACATCGTCTGAGCGATGATCGGCCATTGAATCCACTGCGTTGTAGTGAATTGTGGAGTTTTTGTTGTTGATGTCGCCATCCGTCAAGACAATCATGTCGTTCTTGCTCGCTGATGAGTCGAAGACAGTGTTGTTGTGGATGTTGTGATAATCACCCTTGACCATCAGGCCACCGGCTGCGTTCCAAATGACGTTGTGATGCATTGTACCGTTGGCACCCGTCCCAACCTGGCCGATAGGAGCGTCGAAACGAATGCCGTACTTGATGATGTCATGAATCCAATTGTAAGCCACTTCAGCACCTGGTGCTTCGCCTTGCATGATCTGGACAACTGCGCCATCTGTTTGCAGATGGCCGACATCCCACACTTCGTTGTAGAACACCTTCGGCGCATCACCGATTGACAAGACGGAAGAGGCACCTGTCAAGTGAACGGTGTTGTTGGTGAAGTACATGTCTCGTCCGCCCTCGTAAATTGTGACCATGAGTCCTTTTTGATCTGCGGCCGACCAGTCAATGGCATGGAAGTAGGAGTTGTTCACCGTGTTGTTGTTTGTTTGGCCCGGTGAGCCTTGGAATTCAAGAGCGCCGCCATCGGTGTTGGTGATGGAGATGTTGTCCACGAAACTGTTGGTGCTTCGGTAGAAACGGGTCATCCAGCGGTCATCTTCGGATTCGCCAGCAATGCCCAATCCGCGCTTCGAGGTGCTTGGATATTCGAGGGTTGAATTGGTGAAACTGCATCCATCGCACTCGTTGAAGTTCACGGTTGTTCCAAAGAAGTCGATGCCTTGAATGGTTACACCGTCGGAGTTCTCAACGGTTATTGCAAAGGGTTGGACCTTGACTCGGAGTTCCAAATCATTTGCATTCTGACCACTCGGCGTTTTGTAATGCAGACGATTGTTTGCATTGTTGAACCACCATTCGCCATCGACGTCGATAAGTTCTCGCTTGCCTTCAAGGAAGTACGCATGATGCTTGGTCTTCCATCCGACACCATTGCCATCGTAGGCGAATGTTCCGTTTGCTGAATTCCAATCTGTGATTTCACGGCTGTTGCTGCGGAACGAGCCGAGGTTCATGACCGCAATGGCGCCCTCAGGGTCCAACCCTGTGGCATTGATTGTCTCATTGAGTCCTGAATGAACACCTGTTTCAGGTCCAGCATCGGTCAACCATCCTTTCGTGTAGGCATTGTTTGAACCGGTCAAGGTTCCCTCAGCCCAATACGAGCGATTGAAAACAGTCTCATCCGAAAACTGTGCGTTTGGCCATCGAGCAGGAACTTGCTCTTCGTAGGCCAAGAACAACTGCCAACCATCAACCGGCAAGGTCACTTCTTGGATGCCATCGCTGTCTGCGGTGGTCCATGTGACATCCATATCATCAGCGATGCTTTGCGTTCCATCAAACACGACACGGGCGCCATTGGCGGCCCGAATCAACAGGTTGTCTTTTCCGTCAACAGTGACATTTTCGTGATACCGGCCGCTGTACAAGACAATTTCATCATTCGCTGAGGATTCGTTGAGGGCATCGGAAAGGGTTGCTTTTGGACACGACCATGTGCCGTCCCAATCATCAGAACCGTTGACCGGATCGACATAAATCGATTCACCAGCGCTGCGTGAAATGTATGAGCAACCGGCACCAACTGAGGCAACATCTTGCGAATCCAGCAATGGTGTTCGAGAAATTTCAACGATTCCTGCTGAAAGCGACATGGTCACCATCAGCACCGCCAAAAAGATTGATTTGAAAGATTGAGACAACGAACCCAACAAATGCATCCGCCTCCCCTACGGGGAGGCAGGCCCCCCAATCCTAAGAGTGATTCCTATCATAATAGGTGGGCCACTAATTAAGGTCAGTTTGGCCATTCCGACCGTGGTTGGTTCGGCCACCCTTTTTTCTTGACATCAAAACCAAGTTCGCGAAATTTCTTTCTGGCTTTCCGCCAAACAGGGAGCATGTAACCAACCTTCGAACGTTCTGAGAACGTCCAGTGCCATGGACACCTTGGAACACGTGCCACCCAGTGCTCAAGCAAGCGCTGATTCAATTCGTCTTCCATTCCCCCTGGCATGACCCACGAAGTGATGTTCAAGGCGCCTGCGGATCCACGAGTTTCCGACCATGCCGTCATCTCGAGGCCTCGCAGTGGCCCGTCGAGAACTCGAATGCCGAGGGTGCGGGTTGATTGTGCCATCGGCATGATGATGGCAAAGCGATCAACCAGTCGAGAGCCTTCATGCCGCTCCATAGACCAGCCAGCTTCCTCTGCAAGAAGTCGAAGAGTCTTGATGGCATGAACGGGAGACACACTGACCTCAAGATCGGTGGTAGCTCGTCGGACCATGGCTTGCCCAGACGACAACTTAGCATCAACGCTTTGATGCATATTTTGTCATGCAGCCTATCGGCTGTGTGGAGTTGTTTCGATCAAACGTTTCCGTTTGTTCATGCGTGTGCACGGTTAGCCCACAGTCCCGCCCTCAAAGGGCGAGGTGTTCCGCGGGAAGGACCGAATCGGACAACCGTGCATCACGAGGCTACGCGTGCAAGACGCGTTTTCCTTGTGCGCTCGGCGGCGCTCGATACCTGTTTCAACCGAAAAGGGATCCAAGACCGTCGAAGCCAGCTTCTTCTTCTTCCTCTTCCTCTTCTTCAGGGGCAGCGGCTTCCGAAGCACCGCCAGCTGCAGGAGCAGCGGCAGCAGCAGCAGGGGCGGCAACGGCTTGGGTCATTGCATCAGCGATGTCGACACCAGCAAGCGATGCTACGAGTGCTTTCACTCGAGCGTCGTCAGCGGTTACACCAGCAGCCTTCAAAATGGCGCTGATTGTCTTTTCGTCAATGTCTTTTTCAGCAGCGTGCAGTAGCATAGCAGCGTATACGTATTCCATATTTTTTCACCTCATTGTGGTCAACCGAATAGATCTCCGAGTCCGCCGAAGCTTTCCTCTTCTTCCTCTTCTTCCTCTTCTTCGGCTTCGGTTGGTGCCTCAGAAGTGCTTTCAGGAGCACTTGCAGCGGATGCGGCAGCGGATGCTGCTGCGCCCAGCATGGTTGCAAGTTCTTCATCGAGTGCGTCGCTGTCAAGTTGTCCAGCAACAGCCATAGCGCTGTTGTGGGCTCGTCCAACGAGATGTGGCATGGTGTCTGCAGTAGCGATTGCAGCTTCCAATGCAACGGCCATTGCCTCTCGGCTGGCCTTTGCAAGAATGGTTGGCATGGTTTGGCCGGTGAACCACGTGATGTTGCAAGCAAGGTTGAATGCGCCTGCAGCGTAACTGACCAGGTCGGTCTCGAATTGCTCGTAATCGATATCAAGAGTCGATGGTGAGAACAATGTGCCGCCTTCGAGGGTTCCACAGAGCCGGAGACCTGTGACGATTGGATTAATTCCAATCTTCGATAGCATCATACCCATTTCGCCTTCGAAGACATCGCCGGCTTCAAGCACGACAGTGCGCTTCTGGATTTGAACTGAGCCGCCCATGATCTTAGCGGGGATTCCAACTGAGTTGAGGTCACCAACTATTGGTCCTGGTGGCATTCCAGTGTCCATCTTTTCAACAACGATTTGATGAGGAGCGATGTCCCCTTCTTTTGCTGCTCGGCCGGCTTCGGTCTTCTTGAGTTCTGTGAAGAGTTCGAATGAGTTCAATTGAGCCGAGGAGACAAGTGCAGGTTGTACAGCACCGTCAAACAATGACTCGATGTTTTCTGCATCGTAGCCAGCTTGCTCCCAAGCAAGTCGCATCAATTGCTTCTTTGCGACTTGAATGTTCATGTCGCTGCGCAGTTGTGCTCGCATACCGAGCATGGCACCGGCAGGAACGCCGTGAATATCGATCACAGCGAGGGTCTCACCGCTGTTGAGGAGCGACACAAGGTCCTTGACCGTGTCTTTCTTCCAAGAGACAACCTTAGGAATCAATTGATCACCTCGACCATCTGAGATGGACCCATGGTTGTCTTGATGTAAAGAGAACGAATGTTTCCAACACCGCGCTCAAGCTTGGAAATCACACGGTTGTAGACTTCCATAGCGTTAGCGTTGAGTTCTTCTTGGGATTGCTTTGCAGTTCCAAAGGAAATTTGGAATGTCATTCTGTCACCAGACTTGACCACAACTGTGGATTGAAGGCCAGCAGCGATGATAGCAGGATCGAGTGTTGGAGGCACTGGGCGAGGCATCTTGCCACGTGGACCAAGCACGACACCGAGGTATCGGCCGATGAGACCCATGTGAGGGACTTCGGAGAGGAAGAAATCGTAAGCGTTTGCGATTTTCTTTGCCTTTCCTTTGTTGCCACCAAGGTCCTCAATTTCTTGAGGGGTGATGACGTGAATGCCTGCTGCCTTTGCTTTAGTGGCTGCTTCGCCTGCGGCGAACATTGCGATTTTGAGTTCACGACCGCGTCCAGAAGGAAGACGGATTTCTTCCTTGATACGGTTGTTTGGGTTTTTCAAGTCGACGTCCTTGATCGTGAATGCAATATCCACGGACTCGACAAACTTACGCTTGGGCGCATGTTCAAGTGCGTCCGATATTGCTTGTGTTATTTTTTCTTCCATTTTTGTTCACCCCTGTGGTCAGCGAAGCGCTCTACGGCGCCTCTACCACGGTCCGTGAGTCTCAGTTAAACCGCTCGTCCCATTCTCCTTTGTTAATGATGGCGAGGGCGTCATTTGCCCAGTGACCGTCGATTTTGACTCGCATTGAAACGCATGTTCCAATGATTTCTTTTGTTTGTGCTTTCAAATCAGCACCGGTTAGGTGTCCTTGCCCGTTCTTGTCACGGGCGACGTCCATTGCCTTCTCAAGAGAGAGATCCTCAACAGCAGCTTCCAAGCTACCGTTGCACTTCTTGACGCCTAGGGCTTTCTTGATGAGTTCGGATGTCCATGGTTTTGGCATAGTCTTCATCTCCATTACTCACTGCTGTGGGCATTCAGCCGACAAAACACCCCTATTTAATCGCGCTGTGCGATGGGTGCTGGCCGTCTGGCCCGGTGAAAATCACTCCACACGCTCCACGACACGAACGTGGTCGCCACGCATGTTCAAGGTCATTGGAATGGGTTGTTCGTACAACTCCATACTGACCTCTTCCTTTGATTCTGCAACGCTCAGAACACGAGCCTTCTCGCCCTTGAAAGCGCCAGTGACGATTTCGACGATGCATCCAACTTCGATTCCAGAGGTGACAGCCTTTGGTTCGAGGTAGGGGAGAATATCGCCGAGTGGTGCGGCTCCAGGCAACACGGTCTTGGCGTTCTTGAGCGGCGTTTGGTTGAGGCCACGGCGGGCTGCAGGATCTCGGCCACCAGAGCGACCGATCAACTTCTCAACGTGGTGAAGTGCGCTCGACTCAACAAAGAGGTAACCACGCATCCCAGTTGGGTGAAGAACGGACATAATCTCGCCTTGAAGGGAGGTAAGGGAACCACTGCCGTGCAATCGGGCGTACATTTCGTTGGCAACCCGTTGTTCGGAACCAATCGCTGTCTTGACGATGTAGAGGAAGGACCCGACCGATCCATACATCTCGCCGAAGAGGGTGGTGTTGTTTTCCATATCAAGGTTCGAGAAGATGCAGTTGTAATCTTGAAGGGTTCCGGGATCAATCCATTCCGCTTCGGTGTATCGGCCCATTGGGGTCACTTCATCTGTGCTTGCGACAACCAGCACTGGCATGACGTCAACGAGGTTGCGGCCCATGTCGATTCCACGGTCGATGCCGGCCCCTTGATAGTGCAAGGATTCAACTGGAATACCTGTGGATTCTGAAACACGAGTGAGAACTTCCTCTGGAGTATCTCCAACGCCCCAGACACCATCCCACAGGGCAGCAAAATCTGGGTCTTGCTTATTGCGGCGAAGCAAAAGCAACTTCTCTTCGAAACGTACAAATGCGACAAATGCGTTAACCATCTCAAATCTCTCCTATTAGTTTCCGATGCCAATGACATCTTGGAGCAGCCACGGCAGGAAGTTGTCCATGAGGACAAGCATTGCAAAACCAATGCCGCCGAGCACGAACATGCCAATCCCACAGATGATGCAAGTTTGCTTGAATTCTTGAGGAGTCGGCTTTCGGGCCATTCGAATAATTCGAGCCCAAGAGCCACGGGAAATACGCCTAAATTGGGATTCAATCCAATCTTGGCGGTCCTGAACTTTGTCTTCAAAGGAGCGTTTTTCAGCGTTTTCACCAGACATGGTACGACCTCGGCTTTCCATGCCACCAACATGGTCAATATAACCACTCCGACGCGACACGGCGCGCTTCCATTGGCTGCTTTTCAACCTGAATCACCGAGGCGAGGGTTGATGTGGGAGGGGCGTTGAAACCAAACCGGATGGCACAGAAAGACCCCTACAGTCTGTTAGGCGTGAGCAGGGATGCTGGCGACGCTGAAATCAAGCGTGCTTTCCGCAAAAAGGCTCGACAGTACCATCCTGATCGAAACCCGGATGATGCGGCTGCAGAAGCCAAATTCAAGGAAATTCAAGAAGCCTACGACACCATTGGCACAGCCAAAGAACGCAATGAGTACGAACAGCAGCAGCGAATGTCGAGCATGTTCGGAGGTGGAGGAGGTCCACGCGGTGGTGCTGGAATGGACGACATGCTCAGACAAATGTTCGGAGGCGGCGGCGCACAGTCGTTTGGTGGCATGGGGGGTATGGGCGGCCGACAACAACGCCAGCGCCCTCAGTCCCGGCAGAAAGGTTCCGACATTAACGTCGGCCTCAACATCACTGCAGAACAAGCAGAGCAAGGCGGGAAATTCCCCTTCACTTTCAAACGGTTGAAACCGAATCAATCCGGTGCAATGGAAGCCACTTCAGTCACCCTTCAAACCACCATCAAACCAGGTGTTAAGCACGGCACAGTAACCCGGTTACGCGGCCAAGGCCACGATCATCCCGAAGGCCAGCCCGGCGATGTATTGCTCAGTGTACGAATTCAATTTGGAGAGGGCCGCCGTTGGGACCAATCTACCTTGGTGCAAGAAGTACAAGTGCCCTACAGCACATTGATGCTCGGAGGGAAAGTCAAGGTGAAATTGCCATCTGGTAAATCCATCCGCCTCTCAGTAGCCCCTGAAACTCACATCGGAGATCGACGAAAAGTACCGGGTGCCGGCTATGATGGCGGTGACCTCGAACTCGAATTTGTCTTACCAGAACTCGAAGGCTTGACCAAAGCCCAAATCAAAGCCCTTGAGGCCTTACGAGACAAGGGGTTGTGAGGCATGTCTAGACCGCAAAAGCGTGGCAAAAACCGCCACAATCAAAAGCGGAATAAAGGCCCACAAAGCCCACCTGATGAACGCTTGTGGAGGAGATTAGCTGGTCATTTTGGTGAAGATGAATCCCTTTGGCAACGTCATTGGGATGGTGCTTCAATTGCAGCCTACCTCACCGAAAAAGAACAACTGGTCCAACGGTTCAAACTTGATGCAAAGGCCGAGCGTTCGTTCAGAAGCGACCTCGACCAGGGCATAGCAACCGGGCGCAGCAAAGGAGAGAGGTTTGTCACCGTCTCGGACAAAGAAGTGACCCTAAGAACCCCAAAAAGCGTGGCGGCCATCGAAACCAACGTCCGCGATTGGCAGGCGTTCACATCGCTCCACTGCGCCGAGGGATCACCGCCACTCACCGGCCTTCCAGCCCTCAAACAGGGCGACACAATCAGCGCCGAGGATGGGCGGTATGTTTCAGAATCTGATGCCGGCCGCTACGCCCTCCTCGAGAGCGTATGGATGGCCCACCTTGCTGGTGAAGACTACCCTGAGGCGTTTTCGCT
>Ga0228629_1000285_pt1 | contig 14231 bp, 10 predicted proteins | sample 36DmetaG_FD_183022 | JGI IMG/M metagenome (GOLD analysis project Ga0228629, IMG submission 183022) | Seawater microbial communities from Monterey Bay, California, United States - 36D | ecosystem: Environmental > Aquatic > Marine > Coastal | place: USA: California | collected 2016-11-14
TCCATAATTAACAATTTAAATAAAAAGAATCATAGAAAATTGAAATTTTTATAATTTATAAAAGTCAAGCGAATAAGAGCTTACGACGGATACCTTGGTGTTCAGAAGCGATGAAGGGCGTGGCTACCGACGATATGTTTCGGGGAACTGGAAGCAAGTTTTGATCCGAAAATACCCGAATAAGGAAACTTCAAGAACTACCTCTTGAATACATAAAGAGGAAAGAGCGAACCTAGTGAATTGAAACATCTTAGTAACTAGAGGAAAAGAAAGCAAAAGCGATTCTCTTAGTAGCGGCGAGCGAAATGGGATTAGTCTAAACTCTAAATTAATAGAGGGTTGCGGGACAATGTTAAATCAAGTGTATATGTTAGATGAAGCAGCTGGAATACTGCACCATAGTAGGTGAAAGTCCTGTAGTCGAAAACATTATCATCTGAAATTGTATCCCAAGTAGGAAGGGACACGTGGAACCCCTTTTGAATCTACGAGGACCACCTCGTAAGACTAAATATTACTGAATAACCGATAGTGAACCAGTACCGTGAGGGAAAGGTGAAAAGAACCCCGGGAGGGGAGTGAAATAGAACATGAAATCGTAAGTTTACAAGCAGTAGAAGAGCGACTTAACGCTCGACTTCGTGCCTGTTGAAGAATGAGCTGGCGACTTGTAGGTTGTGGCAAGGTTAAGATAAGAGAATATCGGAGCCATAGTGAAAGCGAGCCTGATAAGGGCTTTAAGTCATAATTTACAGACCCGAACCCGGATGATCTAACCATGGCCAGTGTGAAGCTTAGGTAACACTAAGTGGAGGTACCAACCGACTGTTGTTGAAAAAACAGCGGATGAGTTGTGGTTAGGGGTGAAATTCCAATCGAATCCGGAGCTAGCTGGATCTCCCCGAAATGCGTTGAGGCGCAGCGGCTAATATTTCTTCTTAGGGGTAAAGCTACTGTTTTGGTGCGGGCTGCGAGAGCGGTACCAAATCAAGGCAAACTCTGAATACTAAGACGTTTAGTTAGCCAGTGAGACATTGGGGGATAAGCTTCAATGTCAAGAGGGAAACAGCCCAGATTACTAGTTAAGGCCCCTAAATAATTACTAAGTGGCAAAGGAGGTGGGATTGCAGAGACAATCAGGAGGTTTGCCCAGAAGCAGCAATCCTTTAAAGAGTGCGTAATAGCTCACTGTTCGAGTGATCCTGCGCCGAAAATGACTGGGACTAAGTAATTTGCCGAAGCTGTAAGATGTAAAAACATCGGTAGGGGAGCGTTCTACATTAGTGTGAAGCGTTAACGAAAGTGGGCGTGGACGAAGTAGAAGTGAGAATGTCAGCTTGAGTAGCGAAAACATTGGTGAGAATCCAATGCCCCGAAAACCTAAGGGTTCCTCCGGAAGGCTCGTCCGCGGAGGGTGAGTCAGGTCCTAAGGTGAGGCTGAAAAGCGTAATCGATGGATAACAGGTTAATATTCCTGTACTGTTTATTGTTGGTAAAGGGGGACGGAGAAGGCTAGGTTGACCGAATTTTGGTTATCGGCTTAAGTATTCGAGGTGTTGAAGATTGGTGAAAACAATCTGAGCTGAGATGCGAATAGGAAAGTGCTAAGGTACTAAACCAACTGATGTCATGCTTCCAAGAAAAGCCCTAACTACCATAAGCAATAAATACCTGTACCCTAAACCGACACAGGTGGGTAAGTAGAGTATACTAAGGGGCGCGAGATAACTCTCTCTAAGGAACTCGGCAAAATGGCCTCGTAACTTCGGGAGAAGAGGTACCCTTAATGGGTTGCAAGAACCAGACGCTGGCGACTGTTTACCAAAAACACAGGTCTCCGCAAAGTCGTAAGACGATATATGGGGGCTGACACCTGCCCAGTGCCGGAAGGTTAAGGAAGCTTGTTAGTCTTTGACGAAGCTCGCGACCGAAGCCCCGGTGAACGGCGGCCGTAACTATAACGGTCCTAAGGTAGCGAAATTCCTTGTCGGGTAAGTTCCGACCCGCACGAAAGGTGTAACGATCTGCGTACTGTCTCGGAGAGAGACTCGGCGAAATAGACTTGTCTGTGAAGATGCGGACTACCTGCACCTGGACAAAAAGACCCTATGAAGCTTTACTGTAGCTTGATATTGGCTCCGGGCTTTGTTTGCGCAGGATAGGTGGGAGGCGTTGAAGGTTTTCTTGCGGGAAAATTGGAGCCATTGGTGAGATACCACTCTAACAATGCTAGGATTCTAACCCTATACCGTTATCCGGTTAGGGGACAGTTTCAGGTGGTCAGTTTGACTGGGGCGGTCGCCTCCCAAAAGGTAACGGAGGCGTGCAAAGGTTTCCTCAGACTGGTCGGAAATCAGTCGTAGAGTGTAAAGGCATAAGGAAGCTTGATTGTGAGACCTACAAGTCGAACAAAGACGAAAGTCGGCCTTAGTGATCCGACGGTTCCGAGTGGAAGGGCCGTCGCTCAACGGATAAAAGTTACTCTAGGGATAACAGGCTGATCTCCCCCAAGAGTCCATATCGACGGGGAGGTTTGGCACCTCGATGTCGGCTCGTCGCATCCTGGGGCGGTAGTACGTCCCAAGGGTTGGGCTGTTCGCCCATGAAAGCGGCACGCGAGCTGGGTTCAGAACGTCGTGAGACAGTTCGGTCCATATCCGGTGTAGGCGTTAGAGTATTGCGAGGATCTCTTCTTAGTACGAGAGGACCGGAAGAGACGTACCTCTGGTGTACCAGTTATTGTGCCAACAGTAAACGCTGGGTAGCCATGTACGGTTAGGATAACCGCTGAAAGCATCTAAGTGGGAAGCCAACCTCAAGATGAGTACTCTTACCATCATAGAATGGTTAAGGTCACGGCAAGACGAGCCGTTTGATAGGTATCAAGTGTACGTACAGCAATGTATTTAGCTGAGATATACTAATAGACCGAAGGCTTGACTTTTCAAAATTCAAAGATTTAATCATTTAACTTAGACGTTTTATAGCGTGATGGAACCACATCGATCCTTCTCGAACTCGATAGTGAAACGTTACAGCGGTGACGATACTGAAAGGGGGGCCTTTTGGAAAAATAACACAATGTCTAAGTTTTTAATTTTAATGCTATAATTAACTTTGAGGGTTATAGTTAGGTACTATATAACTTCTAGTAGCCGAAAGGTGTCTTCTATTAACATCAAAAATTATAATAAAGCATGAGTAACGTTTATGATTGGTTTCAAGAGAGACTTGAAATCCAAGCAATTGCCGACGATATCACAAGTAAGTATGTGCCACCTCACGTAAACATCTTTTACTGTTTAGGTGGTATTACATTAACTTGTTTCATTGTACAGGTAGCAACTGGATTTGCTATGACTTTCTACTACCGTCCAACTGTTACAGAAGCATTCGCTTCTGTACAATACATTATGACTGAAGTTAACTTCGGTTGGCTGATCCGATCAGTTCACAGATGGTCAGCAAGTATGATGGTACTTAACATGATTCTTCACGTTTGTCGTGTTTATTTAACTGGCGGCTTTAAAAAGCCAAGAGAACTTACATGGGTAACAGGTGTAGCTTTAGCTTCTGTAACAGTATCGTTCGGAGTAACAGGTTATTCTCTTCCGTGGGATCAAGTAGGATACTGGGCCTGTAAGATTGTAACAGGTGTTCCAGACGCAATTCCTGTCGTTGGAGGTCTAGTTGTAGGTCTTTTAAGAGGTGGAGTAAGTGTAGGCCAGAGTACTTTAACACGATTCTACAGTGCCCACACGTTTGTATTACCAGTTGTTGCAGCTGTGTTAATGCTGACTCACTTTGTAATGATTCGTAAGCAAGGTATTTCAGGCCCACTATAATTTTTACCTTTTCTGGTGAAAATACGCTTTTACTTTAAATTTTTTAACATAAGCAAAACAGATGTCAATCTTAAAGAAACCGGATCTAGCGGATCCAAAGCTACGCGCAAAGTTAGCAAAAGGAATGGGACACAACTACTATGGTGAGCCAGCATGGCCAAACGATTTACTATACATCTTCCCCGTTTGTATTCTTGGAACAATTTCATGTTGTATTGGGTTAGGTGTACTAGAGCCAACACCATTAGGTGAGCCAGCAGATCCATTTGCAACACCACTAGAAATTCTACCAGAGTGGTATTTCTTCCCAACATTCAATTTACTGCGTGTAATTCCAAACAAGCTATTAGGTGTATTCTCAATGGCTGCTGTTCCACTGGGATTAATTACAGTTCCGTTCATTGAAAATGTTAACAAGTTCCAAAACCCATTCCGACGTCCTGTAGCGTCACTTGTTTTCCTTGTTGGTACATTTACAGCATTCTGGTTAGGTATTGGTGCAACTATGCCAATTAGTCAAGCTTTAACACTAGGGTTCTTCTAAAGGGTCACAAAAAGGAAAATCATTTGATTCCTCAAATGATTTTCTTTTTTGTATTTGTTCTCGCTTTTTAAATACCTTGATCTTATTAAGCCCTCATTTTACCTAATGTACGGCCTGCCACTTTACCTTTGCTTTTTGTTCCCAACCCATACTGCTACGTATCACCCAAGCGCCGAAATACTACCTACGGTAGAGACGGTTGTGCGTGAGACCTGGTCAGTTATTGTACTAACTCCTTGTTTTGTGTTACCTCTTTCAGCACGCCGTATTCAGCAGCGATAATTGCGACATTTTCACCAAACTCTAGTAGGCTATCGTCTAAAGTAAAAGTGTAGCTTGGACCAGGTTTAAAAATTGCAATCAACACAAATACAGGAATAAATCGTGTTAGGGTTTAGTATTTTGCAATCGGACCAATTGTAATGTAAGAATTATTACATTCTACCCAATTAAATTGGCATGAAATTTATTACTAAATATTAACAATTGCAAAGGTTTTTAAATTTTCTTAACAAAATAAAAATATCTTCAGTTATTTAACGTAGAATCTATACTTAGAAAGCTTTAAATTTATAATATTTTGCTTGTAAGCTTTATTTATTATCACAGTTTAAAGACTTCATAATTTTAAGTCTCACAAAAGGAGAGTAAAAATGAAAGTTAGCTCTAAAGAACTAGAGGCTAAAAAAGTTAAAGTTATAGTAGATAAAAACCCTGTTGCTACTTCATTTGAAAAGTGGGCACAGCCAGGGCATTTTTCTCGTACATTAGCGAAAGGACCAAAAACAACAACATGGATTTGGAACCTTCACGCGGATGCACATGATTTTGATAGCCAAACTAACTCATTAGAAGATATTTCGAGAAAAATCTTCAGTGCACATTTCGGCCAATTATCAATTATCTTTTTATGGCTTAGTGGAATGTACTTCCACGGAGCAAGATTCTCAAATTATTCAGCATGGTTAAGCAGTCCGACGACTATTAAACCAAGTGCACAAGTAGTTTGGCCAATTGTTGGTCAAGAGATTCTAAACGGCGACGTTGGTGGTGGTTTCTCAGGGGTACAGGTTACATCAGGTTGGTTCCAAATGTGGCGTGCATCTGGAATTACAAATGAAACTGAGCTTTATTGGACAGCAATGGGCGGTCTGCTTATGTCAGCATTAATGATTTTCGCTGGCTGGTTCCACTACCATAAGGCGGCTCCAAAGCTGGAGTGGTTCCAAAATGTCGAATCAATGATGAACCACCATTTAGCTGGTTTATTAGGTTTAGGTTGTTTATCATGGTCAGGTCACCAGATTCACATCAGTTTACCTATTAACAAGTTACTTGATGCAGGTGTTGCGCCTCAGGAAATTCCTTTACCACACGAACTTCTGTTCAACCAGGATTTAATGGGTCAACTATATCCAAGTTTCAAGAAAGGGTTAGTACCATTCTTTACATTAAACTGGAGCGAATATTCTGATTTCTTAACTTTTAAAGGTGGATTAAACCCAATCACGGGAAGTTTATGGTTAAGTGATACAGCACACCACCATTTAGCACTTGCTGTCCTATTTATCTTTGCAGGACACATGTACCGCACAAACTGGGGTATCGGTCACAGTATGAAAGAAATTCTGGAAGCTCACAAAGGGCCACTTACAGGTGAGGGTCACAAAGGACTTTACGAGATTCTAACTACTTCATGGCACGCACAATTAGCTATTAACCTAGCGATGATGGGTTCTGTTAGTATTATTGTTGCACATCACATGTACGCAATGCCTCCATACCCGTACATTGGAATTGATTATCCTACTCAGTTATCAATCTTCACTCACCATATGTGGATTGGTGGTTTCTGCCTATGTGGTGCAGGTGCACACGCATCAATCTTTATGGTACGTGATTATAGCCCTGTTCAGTCATACAACAACCTATTAGATCGTGTTTTACGACACAGAGATGCAATTATTTCACACTTAAACTGGGTTTGTATTTTCTTAGGTATGCACAGTTTCGGTCTATATATCCACAACGATACAATGCGTGCGTTAGGCCGTCCACAAGATATGTTCTCGGATAAAGCAATTCAATTACAGCCAATTTTTGCTAAATGGGTACAGTCAGTAAACTTCTTAGCTCCAGGTAACACAGCACCAAACGCCTTAGCAACTTCGAGCTATGCATTCGGCGGCGATGTTGTTGCTGTAAACGGTAAAATTGCAATGATGCCAATTCAATTAGGGACAGCTGATTTCATGGTTCACCATGTTCATGCTTTTACAATTCACGTAACAGTTCTGATCCTTCTAAAAGGTACATTATTTGCTCGTAGTTCACGTTTAATTCCAGACAAGGCAAATTTAGGTTTCCGATTCCCTTGTGATGGTCCAGGACGTGGTGGTACATGTCAAGTATCGGCTTGGGATCACGTATTCTTAGGTCTATTCTGGATGTATAACTGTATTTCTGTTACAATTTTCCACTTCAGTTGGAAAATGCAATCTGATGTTTGGGGGACGATCTCAAGTACTGGAAAAATTTCACACATAACGGGTGGTAACTTCGCAAACAGTGCGTTAACAATTAACGGTTGGCTACGTGATTTCTTATGGTCACAGGCCTCTCAAGTTATCCAGTCATATGGTTCAGCATTATCAGCATATGGATTAATTTTCCTAGGTGCACACTTTATTTGGGCGTTTAGTTTAATGTTCCTATTCAGTGGTCGTGGATACTGGCAAGAGCTTATTGAATCAATCGTTTGGGCTCATAACAAGCTAAAATTAGCGCCTTCAATTCAACCACGTGCGTTAAGTATTACACAGGGAAGAGCAGTAGGTCTTGCTCACTACCTTTTAGGTGGGATTGGAACAACATGGTCATTCTTCTTAGCAAGAATTATTTCTGTAGGATAAATTAAATAAAAAGAGAAAATTTCTATTATGGCTACTAAATTTCCGAAATTTAGTCAAGCACTTGCACAAGATCCCGCAACTAGAAGAATCTGGTATGGTATCGCAACTGCTCATGATCTGGAAAGCCATGACGGAATGACAGAAGAAAGTCTTTACCAAAAGATTTTTGCTTCACATTTTGGTCATTTGGCAATTATATTTCTATGGACGTCTGGAAACTTATTCCACGTTGCGTGGCAAGGTAACTTCCAACAGTGGGTACTAAACCCATTAAAAGTTAAGCCTATTGCACACGCAATTTGGGATCCTCACTTTGGTCAATCAGCTATTAAAGCGTTTACAAGAGGTGGAGTTTCATATCCAGTAAACATTGCAACATCAGGTGTTTACCACTGGTGGTATACAATTGGTATGCGAACTAACAGTGACCTTTATTTTGGTGCTTTAGGTTTACTTGTACTTTCAACAACATTATTATTCGCTGGTTGGTTACACCTTCAACCTAAATTTAGACCAGGTTTAGCTTGGTTTAAAAACAATGAATCACGTTTAAACCACCATCTATCAGGTTTATTCGGTGTGAGTTCATTAGCATGGTCTGGGCACCTTATTCACGTAGCAATTCCAGAGTCACGTGGACAACATATTCGTTGGGATAACTTCACTTCAACATTACCACACCCAGAAGGTTTAACACCTTTCTTTACTGGGAACTGGAGTGTATATGCTGAAAATCCTGATACAGCGAAGCATATATTCGGTACAAGTGAAGGTGCTGGTACTGCGATTCTAACATTCCTAGGAGGATTCCACCCACAGACACAGTCAATGTGGTTAACGGATATTGCACACCACCATCTAGCAATTGCTATTGTGTTCATCTTTGCAGGGCACATGTACCGTACTAATTGGGGTATTGGCCACAGCATGAAAGAGATCTTAGACGCCCATGTACCGCCAAGAGGTCGTTTAGGGGCAGGTCACAGAGGGCTATTTGAAACTATCACAAATAGTTTACACATGCAGTTAGGTTTAGCTTTAGCATCTTTAGGTGTAGCAACTTCTTTAGTCGCACAGCACATGTATGCTTTACCATCATATGCTTTTATGGCAAAAGATTATGTAACGCAAGCAGCGCTTTATACTCACCACCAGTATATTGCTGGTTTCTTAATGGTTGGAGCATTTGCACACGGAGCAATTTTCTTCGTTCGTGATTATGATCCAGAAGTTAACAAAGATAACGTATTAGCCAGAATGCTTCAACACAAAGAAGCAATCATTTCGCACCTAAGTTGGGTTTCGCTATTCCTAGGCTTCCACACGTTAGGTTTATACATCCACAATGATGTATGTGTAGCCTTTGGTACACCAGAGAAGCAAATTTTAATTGAGCCTGTTTTTGCTCAATTTATTCAAGCAGCATCTGGAAAAACAGTTTACGGTTTTGACGTACTACTGTCTTCATCTACAAGCGCCGCAACAGTTGCAAGTAGTAAAATTTGGCTACCTGGTTGGATTGAAGCTATCAACAGCGGTAAAAATTCGCTATTCCTAACAATTGGTCCTGGTGACTTCCTAGTTCACCATGCTATTGCACTTGGTTTACATACAACAGCTTTAATTTTAGTTAAAGGTGCACTTGATGCACGTGGCTCAAAATTAATGCCTGATAAAAAAGATTTTGGTTATAGTTTCCCTTGTGATGGTCCCGGTCGTGGAGGTACATGTGATATCTCAGCATGGGATGCTTTCTACCTAGCAATGTTCTGGATGTTAAATACAATTGGTTGGGTAACATTCTACTGGCATTGGAAACACATGACAATCTGGGGTGGTAATGCTGCAGCCTTTAACGAATCATCAACTTACATTATGGGTTGGTTACGTGATTACCTATGGCTAAACTAATCGCCATTAATCAATGGTTATAACCCATTTGGTATGAATGCACAAGCTGTTTGGGCATGGATGTTCTTATTTGGTCACTTAATTTGGGCAACTGGATTCATGTTCTTAATCTCATGGAGAGGTTATTGGCAAGAGCTAATTGAAACACTAGTATGGGCACACGAGCGTACGCCAATTGCGAACCTTGTTCGTTGGAAAGATAAGCCAATCGCTTTATCAATTGTACAAGCTCGATTAGTTGGTTTAGCCCACTTCGCTATCGGTTATATCTTTACTTACGCACCTTTCGTTATTGCGTCAACGACAGGTAAGTTCAGTTAAAATTCCCGCGACGAGAGGTTAGTATTTTACTATACCTTTCAATTACTAAACTAATAGAAGTATTAGGGGCTATACAGCCAGCCTCTAATACTTCTATTTTTCTCTACGGATACCTACTTTCACTATCTATGCATAATTTATAAATTTAGGCCCAGACAAACATGTATCTCAAGTTAAATCCAAGCCGTTTTTCAAATAACCTTAAGCTGCTTGTGTAAGCTGGCATGACCCTGATATTCTATCTTCAGCGTTACTACCTACCACTCTTTTCGGTTAAAATAAGCGAGCAGCCTTTTTCATATGGGTTTTAGAGAACGAATTAACAATTATCGATTTATGCTTAAAATAAATTATATTTAGCATTGAAAAACAAATACTTTTGCTTTACAATATACGTATATTCGGGATGTAGCGCAGCTTGGTAGCGCATCTGCCTTGGGAGCAGGGTGTCGCAGGTTCAAATCCTGTCATCCCGACAGTAAAGTTTTATACTAGCCTCCCCCAGCAACTGTTAATATTTCAATTGTATCATTAGCATTTAGATAGGTTTGTTTCCAAAATTCTTTTTGAAGCACTGTACCATTGTAATCAATTACGATTAAATCTAAGTTGAACCCTAGATATACTAATAATGAATCAACAGTAAATTGTACTTGGAACGTATACATTTCTCCATTTATTATCAGACTTTTATTTAAGAGTTGCATTATTGTAAGAAGTAAATGAATAGGTTATACGATAATTATTTGCATTGCTTAACTTACTCCGCTCAGCCCTTTTATGATCGCTACTTTTTTTTGTTACTGGTGCAGTTCCAAGTGTGATAACAGCTTCGCCACATGCAATAAAGCTAGCTTTATGCCCGTCTCCGCCACCTGAAGTACGCCTGAAACAGGTCTATGATTTCTACAAACGTATTTAAAGGGGGTTAAGGATTAAATTAGGAATTAATTTGTCCTTATACCTTTTTTAGATACAATTCAGTATTGCCCGCGAATCAAATAGGTAAATACGTGTTTGGCAAACTGAACCGAGATCTTGCTCTTCACTGAAATGAAGTAAATGGGCTTATGCAGAAAGCATTTTCCTAAAAAAGCTAAATAACAGAACTAAAAGCTAAAGTTTTTTAGCAACTAACGTTATAATCTATGATTAATAATAACTTAATATTACGGGGAAATTATTAAATGAGCGAATTCGTTAAACCATATAACGATGATCCATTCGTAGGGAACTTATCTACGCCTGTAACAACATCGGTTGCCACAAAACTATATTTAGGAAACCTGCCAATCTATAGAAAGGGGTTATCTCCATTAATGCGTGGGCTGGAAATTGGTATGGCTCATGGTTATTTTTTAATTGGACCTTTCTACATATTAGGACCATTACGAAATTCTGAGAATGCCTTATTAATAGGACTTTTATCAGCCATTGGGTTAATTATTATCTTAACGATTGGGCTAACTATTTATGGTTTAGCTTCTTTCCAAGATGGTGGTAAAGCACAAGGTTTAGAATCAGCAAAAGGCTGGCGTAAATTTACTAGTGGTTTCTTCATTGGAGCCTTTGGAGGAGCAATAGTTGCTTATACATTATTAGCTAATATCGGCTTTTTCGCATAAAAAATTAATCAAAACGAGAGAAATTTATAAATCTCGTTTTGATTAAACTTTATGTAAAATAACTTAAGCTTACAGTTATTAGAAAAAATGCGGTTATTAATATCCAATTAAACTGCTTTATAAATTTCTGACCATCACTCGCACTTGCAAAAACTGCAGAAAGTTGATTACCCCATGCACCACTCATAGTGTTCTTTGGGTCGGTCGACAAAATAATAAAAATTATTGAAATACTTACTAAAATCCAAACTTTCTCTAACAAAGTCATTTTTTAATTATTGCGCTCTTATTTATTCACCTTGAATCTTTAGAAGACCAAACCCAACGCTTAGACCTGTTAGAGTTAAAGCCCACATTACACCGGCAGTTGTAAAAATCTCCTTAGCCATTATTTTAAAATACGCTTTTATTTATTTTTATAATTTCTTCGTTTAGCACTTAAAACACTGTTTTATTAGAAGCCGTTACGACCCCACACAACGAGTGCTAGAGAAAAGCTAAACATAACCATAAGAGACGACCAACCTAAACTTAGAATATCCATTGTTCGTATAATTTTAGCCTTTCCTATTAATTAATCATTAGAAGTTTGACACTTTAGTGATAGTATAACACCTCTTTTTTATTTTTATGATTTCGACTTAATTTAGAAATTTCTAAAAGGAGAGGATGGGATTCGAACCCACGGTACATTGTAAAACGTACATCAGATTAGCAATCTGAAGCTTTCAACCACTCAGCCACCTCTCCTTCAAAGCTCTCTTCTAAATATAACATCTAAACCCTGAGGGTGAAAGATTGTAAAAACACGCCCTGAAGGACTTGAACCCTCGACATCAGGTTTTGGAAACCTACGTTCTACCAACTGAACTAAGAGCGCGTCTCCTATAGGAATTATATACGTTCCGTTACCTATCCGTCAATCGTAAAATCTGCACGAAGAAGTAACTCTTCAATGAAATAAAAAGATTACTACAATTAAAAATCGAAGTAACCTTTTTAAAATAGATAATTATAAACGCTTTTGCTAACTAGTTATAAGTTGCCACGCTTAAAGTAAAGAAGAAAAATAATTGCCGGTCCTGAAAGAGTAACTAACGCTAGAGACGTTAATTGTGCAATAATATTCCAGTTAATCATATCGATATTTCAAGTTAATAATTATTCGAAGTTAGAACTAACTTTTCCACGCATGTTAATAATTAATTATACTAGTTCTCGGCTAAAACTTTACAAGTTTCATAAAAAGTCGGAGAAATAATTTTTTCGCAGGAGTCAATTTTTTTCGATTCTTCGGAAAGTGGTAAATTTTGAGCTAACTTATGTTAGAATAAAAGGCATCAAAGATAAAGATATTCTCATTACATGCATTAGTAATGTTTGAACGTTTTACAGAAAAAGCAATTAAAGTGATTATGCTCGCTCAAGAAGAAGCGAGAAGGTTGGGACACAATTTTGTCGGCACGGAACAAATCCTTCTAGGACTTATTGGTGAAGGGACTGGAATTGGGCCCAAAGTACTTAAGTCGATGGGCGTTAATTTAAAAGATGCGCGTGTAGAAGTTGAAAAAATTATCGGGCGTGGTTCTGGCTTTGTAGCTGTGGAAATCCCTTTTACTCCCAGAGCGAAAAGAGTGCTTGAACTCTCATTAGAAGAAGCGCGCCAACTAGGACATAACTACATTGGTACAGAGCACCTTTTACTTGGTTTGATTCGTGAAGGTGAAGGTGTTGCTGCTCGTGTTCTCGAGAACTTAGGTGTAGACTTATCGAAAGTACGTAGCCAAATTATTAGATCACTTGGTGACAATACAGAAGTTGCGGCAGGGAATACAACAACACGTAGTAAGACACCAACTTTAGAAGAATTTGGAACGAACCTTACGCAAAAAGCGATTGATGGGAAATTAGATCCTGTAGTAGGACGTGCAAAGGAAATTGAACGAGTAATTCAGATTCTTGGCCGCCGAACTAAGAATAACCCGGTTTTAATTGGTGAGCCAGGTGTAGGTAAAACGGCTATTGCAGAGGGCCTAGCCCAACGTATTGCTAATCGTGATATTCCAGATACTCTAGATGATAAACGAGTTGTTGCACTTGATATCGGGTTACTGATTGCTGGAACAAAATATCGTGGTGAGTTCGAAGAGCGCCTTAAAAAGATTATGGACGAAGTGCGAACAGCCAATAACATTATTTTAGTCATCGATGAGGTGCACACATTAATTGGTGCAGGAGCTGCTGAAGGAGCAATAGATGCTGCTAACATCTTAAAACCAGCTCTTTCACGTGGTGAATTACAATGTATCGGAGCAACAACACTTGAAGAGTATCGAAAGCATATTGAGAAAGATGCCGCATTAGAGCGTCGTTTTCAGCCCGTAATGGTTGGTGAACCATCTGTCGATGAAACGATTGAGATTTTATATGGTCTACGTGAGCGTTACGAGAAACACCATAAGCTGATTATTTCCGATGAGGCGTTAGCTGCTGCAGCTAAATTTGCTGATCAATATATTGCTGACCGTTTCTTACCAGATAAAGCAATTGATCTAATTGATGAAGCTGGATCACGAGTAAGATTAATGAACTCTCAGTTACCAGCAGCAGCTAAAGAATTAGATCAAGAATTACGCGAGATCTTAAAAACAAAGGATGAGGCTGTTCGTAATCAGGATTTTGAAAAAGCAGGCCAGTTACGTGAACGTGAAATGGAAATTAAGGCTCAAATTAATGCTATAGCACAAAGTAAAAAAGGTGCAGAAGAGGCTTCAAATCAAACTCCAATCGTAACCGAAGAAGATATCGCACAAATTGTAGCGGCTTGGACTAGTATTCCGGTAAACAAACTAACTAAAAGTGAGTCGGAGAAATTATTAAAAATGGAGGAGACACTCCATAGTCGTATTATTGGGCAAGATGAAGCGGTAGTTGCTGTTTCTCGTGCTATTCGACGAGCTCGTGTCGGTTTAAAGAACCCGAACCGACCAATTGCTAGTTTTATTTTCTCGGGTCCGACAGGCGTTGGAAAAACTGAACTAACAAAAGCTTTAGCTACTTACTTCTTCGGGTC
>Ga0228629_1000298_pt1 | contig 13900 bp, 16 predicted proteins | sample 36DmetaG_FD_183022 | JGI IMG/M metagenome (GOLD analysis project Ga0228629, IMG submission 183022) | Seawater microbial communities from Monterey Bay, California, United States - 36D | ecosystem: Environmental > Aquatic > Marine > Coastal | place: USA: California | collected 2016-11-14
AATCCCTTCAAAGTTATTTTACCCACAGAAGCAAACCCTAACTTTACGGTGAGAGATTATGGTACAGGACTTTCTCAAGAGGACATGGAAGAACTCTATACGACTTATGGGGCTAGTAATAAAAATGACAGTAACGATTTTACTGGTTGTCTTGGTCTTGGTTCTAAGAGTCCATTTGCTTACACTAAAAGTTTTAGTACAACTAGTTACCACAATGGGAAAGCATACAATTACATAGCTGCTATGGACGAAGCAGGCGTTCCTAGTCTGAGTCTGTTCGGAATTACCGAAACAGATGAGCCTAACGGTCTTGAAATTAGTTTTGCAGTAAAGAGGCAAGACTATGATGAGTTTACTCAAAAGGCTAAGAGGATATTCCATTACTTTAAAACCAGACCTATCCTAGAAGGTGGTACTAGCACTAATCTTGAAGACCATGAGTATTCTCATAGCAATATTGTTATCGAGGGTGATGGTTGGAAAGTGGGTAAGATTTCTCAAGACCATGAAAAATACCCTAGTGAATATAATAGTCCCGGTGCTGGTGTAGTTGCTGTTATGGGCAACATCGCCTATCCTGTAGATTCTGATAAAATTATCGGTGAACAGGGCGAGAAAAAGAGTGATGCTATTCAAGCGTGGAATAGAACATTTAAAAAAGCAGACGTTGATAGCTGGACTAGTTTAGTTAAAGAAATTCTTAACTCTGGTTTTTATCTTGAGATGAAATGCGAGATTGGTGAACTAGAGATGGATGTTAGTCGAGAAGGTTTGCAATATACTAAAGATGTTGTCGCAACCCTGCGTAAAAAGACTCAAGAGATTTATCTACAACTCAAGAGAGATATGTCCACAAAGATTGCACTGTGTACTAATATCGTAGATGCTTACCAGACATACTATAAAATATCAGATATTACTGGTGGGTATACTACTGGTGCTGCTTGGACTGATCCAGAAGGTGTCACTCATGAATTGTCTGCTGGTACAGACCTAGAATACAAACTAGATAAGAACAAGCAATTATATGCTGTAAATTATCGTAGTGCCAGCTATCGTTCCAAGAGAATGTTGTATCTTACAGACAGAATACATCACGAATCTTTACAGGGTAAGTCATCAAATTATTGGGATAAAAACCGTAAGACTCATCCTCTAACATTCTTTGTCTGTGACACAAGAAGTCCTGAGACTGCCAAAAAGATTGTAATTAAATATTGCAACCAGAATGATTGCATGGCATATCTTATGATCGACACTCAAAATCCAGCAGAAGATTCTGGTGAAGGCTTTACTAAACTTCTCAAGGATATGGGTGGAGAAACTAAAGTACTAAATGTATCAGACTATCGTGACCTGATAAAAAACAATAGTAAAAGTAGCAGAGGTAAATCAGGAAGCATAAGTAAAGATGAAGTGTTTATCTGCGGCTGGTCAAAAGACGTAGACTCTACCTGCAAGAAACTAACAGGTAATAATCTTAATGACTCTATGTATCTCAGAGAACTAAATGATGCACTAGCAGAATGTTTGACAGAAGGTAAGGCTGTGATCTATATTCCTATCAGTAGATATAAGTCTACTTTTGGGTTTCCTAATATTCATCGTATCTCTAGTCTTGCTAGAAGTACTGAGAGTAAATTAGGACAAGATTTATTTAAGAGGTACAATGTCTTTGCTATCAAAGAAAGTGCTGTAAATAAACTAAAGAAGCAAGGTCTCAACCTAGTAGACTTTAACAAATGGTTTAAGGCAAAGGCAGGTAAAATCTCTAAAACATTAAGAGAAGATGTTGGTTGCTATGAAAAAGTTATTACTCATATCAAGTCAGAATATTCTCTGAAGGATATGACTAATAGCTACAGATGGAGCAACAAGCCTGAACATTCTGATAGGGTCATAGCGGCGAATCTTTTAAATATCTACGGTCTAGAGTATCGTAAGAGCGTACAAGACAAGTCTCTATGCAAGGCTCTAGACGAGTGGCTGATGTTCTACTTCTTTGCAGAAGTGTGTACTGTAGACTACTTTAACATCAAGGCATTTACTAGAAAAGAACTTGAGGCTCAGGTAGATAGTATCTCATCTAATTATGGTATCAAACACACTGCTGCTGATATACATAAAAAGACCAGACTTTTAGAGAATCTTCTTTTTGAGTACAAGAAACTTTATAATCTAGATACTCTGCCAGAAAAAGGTAAGTATAGTGACGAAATCATCAAGACTTTGCCAACAATGGAGAATATTAGAAAAATCTTTAAAGCGGCTATTGACAAGTCACCGATGATGAAGTATATTGTTAGTAGTAACCATGAGATTGACATACAACAGGTCAAGTGCGATCCCATGAGTGTCCATGATACTGGATACGGTAATCGTAACGAATGGTTAAATAAGATTGACGTAGACGGTCTACGGGAATCACTTGGGAAGTTAGTTTAATTTTATTCACAGGAGTTTTGATATGAGTGTTCCTTTTATATGGGTTGACGGTAATTTGACCGTGGTTTTAAAAAGCAAGTCCTATCAGGTTCTTCCAGACCATACAAATTACAAGATGATTGTAGAAGCCCTACCTACTGCAACAGAAGATGAGTTGCTAGAATTGGTAGACATAGAAAAAGCAGTTGCTACTTTTAGTGACGGACAGGTAACGATTGTTAACAGCAAGGTGATGTTTGAAGGTGAAGAAGTTCACGGTAGCATTAGCAAGCGTATCCTAGAGTTTATGAGCAAAGGTCTGCCTTTTCAGCCTCTTGTAAAATTCTTGGACAACCTTATGCAGAATCCAAGTATGCAAAGTCAGCAGGAGTTGTACGACTTCTTGGAGCATGAGAATCTACCTATTACTGAAGACGGTTGTTTCCTTGCGTATAAAGCAGTCAATAGTGATTTTAAAGATAAGTATAGAGGAACATTCGATAATCAGGTTGGACAAGTCTGCGAAATGCGTCGAGCAAAAGTAGACGACAATAGAGGTAGAGGATGTTCTGCTGGGCTTCATGCTGGAGCATTAAATTATGTTGCAGAGTATGGTAGTGTAGATGCTGGTGACAATATCGTGATTGTTAAAATCAATCCTGAAGATGTTGTTAGTGTTCCTAGTGACTGTAACTGTGAGAAACTTCGCACTTGCAAATATGAAGTAGTAGGACTTTATCAAGGGGAATTACCTAAGCCTCTTTATAAAGCAGAGTTTGAAGCAGATACTTATGTAGACGATGATGAATGGTTACTAGAAGAACAAATTGAAGCTGGTTACTGGGATCAGTTTGAAGATGATGAGGACGATTACGAAGAAGAAGAGTGGATGTAAAAAAGTTGACAAGCAGGGTCTACGGGGTATAATGTATTTAGTAGTCCGTTATGCTCCGTAGGCCAAGGGGATATCATGAGTAAGCACGACCCAGAATATAACGAATACGATGATGATGATTATAATTTCTACCCAGAAAAGAAACCACAACAACCATTTAAATTTGATTGGACTGTTTGGGAACAATGGCTAGAAGATGCTTTAAATGACATCATCCAAGAGCAAAACCCAAACACATGGCAAACCACTTGGCATAGCACCCCACCTCCTGTGCCATTAGAAAATCCTGTGAACGATTCCCCCGCTGATATAGAACTAGAACTTCTATACTTCGGGGAGAATCAGTACAACGAAGGTATTTGGAAAACAAAATATCTAAACAATAATTATTTTGATCAGTTTTATAAAAACCATTTCGTGGCACATGCCGCACATATAGTTAGACAACCTCATTATTACCGTGGTCTTTTTGACATGCAGAATTAATTATGGCAAAAAAATTTAATCCAAATGACGATTGGCTTGAGATAGCAGACATAAATGCTTTCTCAGATTATATTAGGAATGTAGTATATATTAATTTTAAAGATGAAGATTTCCAAGATGATGAAATAACTGCCACAGAATGGAATATTGATCTTAATGCTGAGTTAGATAATATCAGTAAAACCGATATGGAAGAAATGGATTCTATACTTGACAAAGACGAAACTCTTGTTATAATTAAGTCAGACTGCAAGAAGATTCGTCACAAACAGACTAAAGAAGTCAAGTACGTGATGAACGACAATATGCTGTATAAGATGATAGAGCATGTCAATCAAAGGATGGTCAGCAATATCATCTCTAAATTGGTGAGCAGTGGACTACTTGAAAGTGCGTTCGACGACGAGCGTAACGAATTTATTTTTTGGAAGAAAGAGGACAAAGATCATGGCAACTCACAGACCGACAAGTTTTGATGAGGTTATTGGACAAAAAGATGTTATTAAACGTCTAAAGATTTCTACATTTGCCTGCAAACAGAAGAGACAACCTCTTCCTCATGTTTTGCTTGATGGGCCTCCCGGTCTAGGCAAAACTACAATAGCGTCAGCTATCGCTACTGAATTAGATAGTGAACTTATTACTGCTAATGCTGCATCTATTCGTAGCGTAGGTAGTATAATGAAGTACTTATACAATGTCACAAGAGATTGTGTTCTTTTTATTGATGAGATTCACAACCTGCCAAAGTTAGTAGAGGAATTTCTATATCCTGTCATGGAAAACTTTGTGGCTAGTGTCGTATTAGATTCTGAGCCAGAAGATATTGATATTCCTCCCTTTACATTAGTAGGTGCTACTACAAGCGGAGGTAGTTTAACCCAACCTTTTTACGATAGGTTCACGATCAAGGAACATTTACAGTTTTATAGTGAGAGTGACCTAGCTAAACTAGCAGGACTGAATGCAACCAAGTCAGGATTTTCTCTTGATGACTATACGGCAACAGAAATTGCTCGTAGAAGTAAAGGAACTCCTCGCATTTTAAACTCAAGACTAGAATGGTTCCAGAGTTATAAAATGTTCTACAATGACAAGGACGTTAGCGTAGATGAGGTATTTATGGAGCAAGGGATTGATGATGAGGGTCTAGATGAAAATGATCGTAAGTACATTGACGTACTAAAAGATAGCAAAGGAACTGCACTAGGCATTAAAAATATCTCTAGTATGACGGGAATTGCTATGGATACGATAGAAAACAGTATTGAGCCTTATCTAGTAAGAAAGGGGTATGTCAGACGCACAAGCAAAGGGAGGGTAATCGGTAGCGTATAGGTGTAATATAAGTATTATGTTTTCTATATTCAATATTATACCTGTTCGATGTGCTAGGCGATCCTCTGGATGGTCTAAGGTCAGAAAAGAACACTTAAAACTTCATCCCTGCTGTGCAGCATGTGGCAAAAAGGACAAATTGGAAGTCCACCATAAGTTGCCAGTACATAAGTATCCTGAATTAGAACTGAACCCTGCAAACCTAGTTACCTTGTGTGCTGATCCTTGTCATATAATGTTTGGACATTTAAAATACTGGAAGAGTTGGAACGTAGACGTTCAAAAGGACTGTGATGCTTATTATAAGAAATTAAAGGCAAGACCATGAGAACATTTCTCTTTGTACTGCTTCTGTGCAGTACTGTGTTTGGTGGTACAATCAGACACGATGTTTCTGAAAAAAGCGTTTTAGATTTCGGTGCTAAATTCTACTGTACTAAAAAAGTAGTTACTGTAAAACAACAAGACGATAGTAAGCTAATCGGAATAGGATCATGCGTTATATTAAATGAACACTGGATGATTACCTGTGGACATCTAGCAGAAGTACCTATGGATATGATGAAGGTACTTATAGGAGATAAAGAATACTGTATAGATAAATTTTATGTTAATAAAGACTTTAGTGCTAAAAATCTTTGCGGTGACATAGCATTAGGCTATAGCGAAAAAGGTTTTGGGGTAGTAGAAGATAAGCCTATGATTTATGATAAGAAAGTAAATATAGGTGACAATATTGCCTTTGCTGGTTATGGTCGCTACGGTACAATGAATACAGGAGCAAAGACCTATGACTATAAGTTGAGAGCCGGGACAAATAAAATTAGTAGAAGATTTAAAAAAGACTTACTAGTTATTACTGGTTCAAATGATCGTACAAAAACTTCATTAGAGTATTTACCTAATGTTGGAGATAGTGGTGGTGGTATGTTTGTAGACGGTAAATTGGCAGGCATCACTTCTTGTGTATTAACTTCAGACGGAAAAGCTGACTCTGATTATGGAGATGAAGGTTGCTTTACAGAAATTTACCCCTACCTAGAATGGATCAACAATCATGTTAAGAAGAAAAGATAGAGTTTCCCTTCTACCTCATATTAGACAAAATATTTATGGTCTTAACTATAATAATCAACAGGTTATACCTTGGTCAATCTCCAACTTCAACGTAGAAAAAGAGTGGAAACTAGCAGCAGGTGAAGGTGTCACAGTAGCAGTAATCGACACAGGATGCGATCTAGACCACCCTGATTTAGTTCATAGCCTTGTGGATGGGTATAACTTTATAGGCGGCAATAAGGCTCCTGTAGACGACAATGGACATGGTAGCCATGTTGCAGGAACTATTGCAGCAGAAAATAATAGGAAGGGTATTGTGGGTGTCGCTCCTAAATGCAAGATTATGCCTATTAAAAGTCTAGGAAGAGATGGGTCAGGTTCTTTACAAGCTATTTGTGAAGGCATTTTATTTGCAGCAGATAATGGAGCAGATATAATCACAATGAGTTTAGGTACTCCAGTAGGTTCTATGTACATGAGACAGTGTGTTAATTATGCAGTAGATAAAGGATGTGTATTTTTCTGTGCTGCTGGCAACAGTGGACAAAGAAGTGAACTTATGTACCCAGCTAAATATTCAGATACAATTTCTATTGGCTCTGTATCAAATGATCTAAAAATTTCTAGATTTAGTTGCAGTACAGGAACAGAGTTAGATTTTCTTGCACCGGGAGAAGATGTAATTAGTTGTGTACCAGACGATAGTTATGCTAATATGAGTGGTACAAGTATGGCTAATCCATTTGCTGCTGGGTGTGCTGCTTTGATAATGTCGTATAAGAAGAGAAGACTTACTAAGTATCAATACATACAACACTTTAGTAAGTACAGTCTTAAACCAGATTACTTATTCAAGACTTACAAAAGCAGAGGAATTATAACTCCAACTATTAGATAACCAAGCCCTGCATAATAATAGTCCTAGAAGAGGAAGTGTCAAGGCTTGACAAATTTTTTTTCTAGGATACAATAAAGAAAGAAAGGAATGTGCCATGTCAGACAATAGACAACACAAAAGAAAGACAAATAAACAGATGCGTAGACGTTCCGATCTAGAGGAAGAGCGTCAACGTAAAAAAGATTTTAAGCACAGGAAAAGAGAGTTGATTGAAGAGGACTGTTACGATGAAGAAGAATTTACCAAATATAATTACTCGCATTAGAACATTTGCGAAGGCTTTATTTCAGCATGTCAAAACAGGCATGAATAAATGCAGCCAAAGACAGATCAACGCACGTTGGGAGATTTGTCAAGGGTGTCCGATGTTTACCACTGAACCCGCAGTTAAAAGCTATAAGGGCAAGGCTCCAGCATACTGCATGGTGTGTGGATGTGCATTGTCAACGAAAAAAGGATTTATGAACAAACTGGCATGGAAAGACCAGAAATGCCCAGAAGGAAAATGGTAATGAAAACAAAAAGTAGAAGTCTTGTATATTATACAACAGACTTATTAAATTGCACAGAAGATATTGCTTCTGCTGGTCATGCAGAAGTAGACATTGTTATTCCTACTGTTGTCAACATAGACAATAAAATCCATACTAATTTTCTAAAGACCGCAGCAGAAAAATATCCTGTCATTGAACAACATTTATCATTAGAGAAACATACTTTAGGAAAGAATAGCTATGTAAATGTAGCTAGGTTTGGTAATAGCAAAATTCACTTCTGCCAAATGTTTTGCGACAAGAATACTAGACATAGAAATATTAACTATATTCACCTTGTAAATTGCATGGTGGGTGTTAGAAATTTTTGTCTACAAAACAAAGAGAAGAGAACAGAAATACATGCTCCTAAATTTGGAACATCATGTTCTGGAGGTAGGTGGTCTACTATTGCTGACTTGATACAAGATTGTTGGCAGGGTTTACCTGTTTATATTTATAGGGATATTTAGATGTGGAACGAATTATTTTTAGCGTTTTTAATTAGTGAAATGATGGACGACGATTGGGAGGATGAAGAAGAAGATGGTGAAGAATAGATTGAAGGGTCAGCGAGTTTATCTGGCTGGTGCTATGGACAGAGTACCTGATAGAGGTGCGACTTGGAGAGAAAATATAACTCCATTTTTAAACGAGTTAAATGTGACAGTATTTGACCCTCTCAAGAAACCGGGAAATGTAGGTCTAGAAAATGAAGAAACTCACAAGGCTAAAGTTGCTTTAAAAAAACACTACAAGTATGCTGAACTTTCAGAAATCATGAAAACTATAAGGTCTGTAGATTTAAGACTAGTAGATATAAGTGATTTTCTAATAGTACATTTAGATATAGACACTCATCCTTGCGGAACTTTAGAAGAAATTTTTCTTGCCAATAGACAAAAGAAGCCTATTATAGTCCATATAGAACAGGGTAAGAAACATTGTCCAGATTGGCTTTTTGGAGCGTTACCCCATGAACTATTCTTTGATAGCTGGGAGCATGTGATAGGTTATCTTTATGGAGTCAATTCTAATATGGAGATAGATACTTTACAAAGGTGGTGGTTTTTAAATGAGAATTAGAAGACATTTAACAGCATTAATTCAAGGCCCATTAGACAATAGAACGCATGAAGCAATAGACTGCTATCAAGGGTTCGGTGAGGTTATTGTGTCTACATGGAAAGGTGAAGACCTATCTCTCTTAGATAAAGCTACTGGCAAGTTTGAGGTAGTAGAAAATGTATACCCAGACAGTATGGAAGGTATCAACAATCATGGTCATAGATATTTTATGGCCCGAACTATTTTAGGTGGTTGTGAAGCAGCTAAGTATAATTACATAATGAAAACTAGAACGGATGAATTATATCCTGATTTAGATGCTATACTTGCTAATTTTGATTTGTACCCAACTAGAGTTCATACAACAGACAATGGTTTCTGGCGACCTATTCCATTTTGTTTTTCTAATCATTTGTTTATAGACGATAAGCACCACATGACAGAAGCATGTAAAGTGCTAGTAGATCACTGTGAAGGTAAAAGTCATGGTCACGTTCAGCTAGACACACCAGAACAAGCATTTGGATGGGCCTTGATGAAAGCAAGAGGTATAGATATAGATAAGAATTATTGGATGCCAGCTTTTGGCAACCATACTTTTATAACTCCATGTTCAATGTTAAAGGGTCATTTACATTCAGGTGGTAGCTACTACAACACTATCCCATTTAAAAGGTGTGAAAATTATCCTTGGGGCAGACCAGACGGACATCAGATAGATCAACTACATCAAAGTCATCTGGAGTTTAAGGAATGAAAATTTTAGATTGTACTCTTAGAGATGGAGGGTATTATACTAATTGGGATTTTGACATAACCCTAGTTAAGTCTATGATACTTAGTCTTATCCGTAATGGCGTTGACATAATAGAACTAGGATACAAGTCACCTAAAAAAGGTGGGCCATTTAGAAAATGCAACGATGGTTTTATCAACCAATTTCTTGACTATACACATGATACTCAGATGGCGTTTATGATAGACGCTAAAGACTTTATCTCTGGTGAGTCAGTCAATTATGGTTTGCTAGATGATTGCATTAAACATAGAAGGCAATCACCGTTTTCTCTTTGTAGACTAGCTATTAAGATCAACGAAGTTCAGCAGTCTAAACTAATAGCAAAATATTTAATTGATAAAGGATATACAGTTTATATAAATCTGATGTGTATTTCTTTACTAAAAGAATCACAGATAGCTTTATTTGTCACAGAATTACAAGGACATGCACATGGACTCTACTTTGCCGATAGTTTCGGCAATTTGCAACCGAGTCAAGTAAAAAATATTTGTAAGCTATATAGAGAACTAACTTCTTTACCATGTGGTATTCATTGCCATGATAATCAATCTTTAGCTTTTGCTAACTGTTTACAAGCTATAGATTCAGGATTTGACATTGCAGATGGCACAGTATGTGGTATGGGCAGAGGTGTTGGAAATGCCAGAACAGAACAGCTATTACTACATAAAAATTCTACCATCAGCAGTGGCATGGTAAATATAGTGAATAAATTCCAAACATTACAAAGACACTACAAGTGGGGATATAACAGTCTGTATATGATGGGTGGTATGAATCACATTCATCCTCTGTACCTACAAGACTTAACAGCATCCAATCTCACAAATCTAGACAAGCTAGAGGCTGCAAAAAAATTATTTAACAATACAAAATATGACAAAGAATTATTGAGAAACTACAAAGACCAAAAGGCCGTAGTGGTAATACCAGCTAGATACAAGTCCACAAGATTTCCCGGTAAACCATTAGCCAAGATTAATGGCAAGCCTATGATATTGCATGTAGCAGAAAAAGCAGAGCAGGCAGTTGGTAAAAATTCCGTCTATGTAGCAACTGAAAACGAAATCATATCAGAAATAGTCAAGGCTGCTGGCTATCATGTAGTTTTAACCTCTGATAATTGTGCTACTGGCACAGACAGGATTGCAGAAGCATCACTAGAAATAGATGCAGATATATTTGTTAACGTGCAAGGCGATGAGCCTATGATTGATCCACAAGATATACTCAGAGCCATACAATGTAAGAAGGATAGTCCTGATGCTGTAGTTAACTGTATGTCAAAGATAAACGCTGATGAAAATTATAATGATAAGAAAATACCAAAAGTAGTATGTAATAAGGAGAATTATTTACTTTATGCAAGTCGTAATGCACTACCGGGAAGTAAGAGTGGTCGTAGTGAAAACGTCAAAAAACAAGTGTGTATATATGCGTTTGGCAAAGATGAACTAATAGCCTTTCACCGTCAAGGTAAAAAATCACCACTAGAGTATCAAGAAGATATTGAAATACTTAGGTTTGTAGAGAATGGCATCCCAGTAAAAATGCTGGAGGTTAGTCATGTATCTTATGCTGTAGACTACCCAGAAGATATTAAAGTTATAGAGGATAAGCTAAATGAAAATAGTTAAGAAGAGGTGGGGCGAAGAAAAAGTTATAGTCAATAATGATTTGTATTGTGGTAAACTCTTAACAATAGTTCCACAATATCAGTGTTCTGTACATTATCACAAAAACAAGACAGAAACATTTCATATTATGGAAGGCTCCCTAGAGTTAGAATATTCTAGAAGTTTAGAAGTAGATGATTGGCTGAATAATAAGTTTGAGACAATAACATTAGAGGCTGGCGATACTTATGACATAGAACCTCTTACAACACACAGATTTAGAACAGCAACAAGTAAATCCTGTAGCTTTATGGAGTTTTCCACGCATCACGACGACGAAGATTCCTATAGACTTATAGAAAGCAGATTTCTAGGAACCAATTACTATGTAGATATTGATCAAACTATCTGCATAACCCCGGAAAATCCTACAGATTATTCAAAAGCAGAACCTATTAAAGAAAGAATAGATCAGATTAATAAGCTGTACGATCAAGGAAACTGTATTATGTATTGGACTGCTAGAGGCTCTCAGTCAGGTAGAAATTATCAAACTCTTACTATTCGACAGTTAGACGATTGGGGATGTAAAAGACACGGAGTTCGTTTTGGCAAGCCTTCTTACGATATTTTTATAGACGATAAAACTATTCATCCAGAGGAATTTTTTGATGAGCAATAAATGTGCAGTTATAGGAGATTCTTGTATAGACAAATACATATATGGTGTTTGTGAAAGAATATGTCCTGAAGGCCCAGTGCCAGTATTAAGTGTACAAAGTTTTACAGAGGCTCCCGGCATGGCAGCCAATACTCATGCAAATGCTAAAGTCTTTTGGCAGAATGAAGTAGACCTTATCACTAACGACTCCAATATAGTCAGAAAAATTAGATATGTAGACAGTAAAACCAATCAACTATTACTGCGAGTAGATATTAATGATACTGTTCCCAGAGTAAACCATGATCTTCATTCTTTTCATCGCATCTTCTCTTATTCTTGCATTATAGTTTCTGATTACTGTAAAGGCTTTCTTATGGATAATGATATAGCACACATAGGACATGCAGCACCTCTCACCGTGCTAGATACCAAGCGTAAGCTGACTAAAGAAATGATAGAAGGGTATACTTATATAAAACTAAACCAGCAAGAATTTGAGAACAACGCAGAGATAGTAAATAAAGATACTATTAAAAAGTTTATTATTACCAAAGGGAGCGAAGGCGTTATGTGGAATGAGAAAGAGTTTCCACCTCCTGTAGTATTGCAGACCTTTGATGTGTCTGGTGCAGGAGATGTTTTTACTGCTGCCTTTACTTATTCTATCCAATATTCTAATACAGTAGAAAAATCTATATCCTACGCTCAAGAGTGTTGTAATAAGGTTATTAGGAAAAGAGGAACTTGTGTGTACGAAAACAGTTGTATGGACTAACGGGTGTTTTGACATTATTCATGAAGGACACTTGTCATTATTTAAATATGCTAGGTCTTTAGGAGATGAACTATTAGTAGGTATAGATACTGATAGAAGAGTAAAAGAAAGGAAGGGAGATAGTCGTCCTGTAAATGATCAAAACAATAGGTTTATAAATCTACTGTCTCTTCCTGATGTGAAGAATGTCTTTATCTTTGACTCAGACACACAACTTAGAAATTTGATAAAACAATTTAATGTTGACATCATGGTAGTTGGCGACGACTATAGAGACAAAGAGGTGATAGGCTCAGAATATGCAGATGACGTAAAGTTTTTCACTAAAAAAGCAGGATACTCAACTACAAAGATTATAAATGGATACAGTAAAATTTAACGACAAAGAATATTTATCAATACAAACCAATGGTAACGCTGCTAGATTTACCCTCCCTTTTGCCCAAGAGATACTTTCCGGCAAAGGGCTAGACATCGGCTGTTCTAAAAAAGAATGGGCTTTTCCCGGTTCTACTCCTATTGATATAGTATTTGACGACCCTTATGACGCTATGAATCTACCTGATGAAATGTATAACTATATATTTTCATCTCATTGTCTGGAACATCTGAATGATTGGGTAGGAGTATTAGACTACTGGCACAGTAAACTTAGAGTAGGTGGTATCTTGTACCTGTACCTACCTCATTACAGTCAAGAGTACTGGCGACCGTGGAATAATCGTAAACATATCAATATACTACAACCAGAATATCTTGACGGCTATTTTAAGGCCAATAGAAAATGGAGTCAGCATATCGTTACGCAAGGATATGACCTTTACAATGCCTTTACTGCAATAGCGAGCAAACAATGAACAAGATACAATTCTCTCATGGTGGTGGAGTCGGAGATGGACTGATGTTTTCTCCTCTCATCAAGGAATATTCTAAGACATACGAAGTTGGAGTAACTATTCCATCTAGTCTATGCAATAGTCTATTCCCTATATTATATAAAGATTATCCTAATGTGAAATGGCAGCAAGTTATTACTCCTCGTTCAAGAGAACTAACTTTTGCAGAAACAATAGAGCATTCTGGATGGAGAACTCTAGAGTGGGAAAGAGATTTTGAAAAAGAAGAAGAAGTATACAACATAGTCACCAAAAATACAGGTCGAGAATATGTTTTAGTTCATGAAAGAAAGTCAGATAACTGTGGTAGGAACATGCAGACTCTAAATAGAGACTGTATTATAAACAAAGACTTGCCAGTTATTAGCTTGCATCACATAACAAACATAAATATACTACACTATGCGACACTACTGAATCGTGCAGCAGAATTACACTTCTATGAA
>Ga0228629_1000332_pt1 | contig 13092 bp, 9 predicted proteins | sample 36DmetaG_FD_183022 | JGI IMG/M metagenome (GOLD analysis project Ga0228629, IMG submission 183022) | Seawater microbial communities from Monterey Bay, California, United States - 36D | ecosystem: Environmental > Aquatic > Marine > Coastal | place: USA: California | collected 2016-11-14
CTAATGCCTTAATCGGCTTATAAACTTATGACATATTCTCCTTATGGTGAAATAGAAGAACTAGATGATGAAGAAAAGAAAAGAGTATTTGCTAAGGAAGATCAGCTAAATCAGATGAGTCAGGACACTGACGCATACTATGAAGGTTTAGAAGAAGAAGAGCAGGAACAAGCTCAAGCTGCAACTACTGCTCAACCATCAACTAGTGAACAGGCCCCACAACCTAAGCCTGAACAACCTAAGCCTGAACAGAAAGCACCTGCTAAAGGGGCGAAACCTCAGAAGCAAGTACCAGGCTGGGGTGCAGATCCCAAGCCAGAAGATCGTTGGAACATCAGAGACAGAGCACCTGCTAAGTCTGAGATGGAGGGCATGGTTAGTACCACACCTTCTGAAGCTGTACTCTCGCCTGCTGTCGGAACCATAGATGGTTTTACAGGTATCTATAACGTTGTAACTCCTGGTCCTGATATCCCTAATATGCCTCAATTCAAAGATGAGAACCTACAAGTAATTAGAGATGTCTCTAGTTTCGTTGGACCACAACTAGTTGGTATGGGTCTCATTAATAAAGGGGCGAAGGCATTACAAGCTGCAAAGTTTGGGCCTGCTCTTCTACAGAAGATAGGTACTAATCCTGTCTTCCAATTGTTTGCTACTACAGGTGCAGACATGGGTGTTGGTGCGCTTGTCGATACAGGTATCACTAAACCTGAAGATGAGAACGTACAGCGTCAGATCAGGGATCTATTTAAAACCCCTGAAAACGAACGTCTGTTTGGTATCTTCCCTTCTAGCTGGGCTACTAACTCTACGGATAATCCTGATGAGAAGGGAGCAAAGATCAGGAATGAAGGCATGGGTCTTGGTATGTTCTCTGGTATTGCAGAAGGACTCGTTAAGGTTGGTGCTGCTGTTGTCGATACAGGAGCTGCTACTAAGTTTCTTCCAAGGAATATAGCTGAACAAGAGTACCTAGCTAAGATTGCTCAGGGTGATGAGTTTACTAATGTCAAGTTCTCTGAGGATCCTATTCAGGATGCTGTGATGAGATCTGAAGCTAGAGCTGAACGTAGCCTAGATGAACTAGGTGAGTTCTATGTAGCTAGAGCTAATGAAAAGAACATTGCTGAGGGTAAGCCTTTTCAGACTGCAGATGAACTGGAGTTTGAAGGACCAGTCAAAGGCATTCATGATTCATTCGATCAACTAGAGACTGGTGTCATTACACCTGACCCTAAGGGTGTACCTGGAGCCATGGTAGATGCTGCCAGGATTAAAGGGAACATCCAGACTGCTAATGGACGCTTAGGTTCAATGACAACTGAAGCAGCATTGAAGTATGGACTTGAAGTTGACAGCCTACAGAAGGGATTACTAGTCAGTCAGATTCAAGATCGTATTACCAAGAGCTGGAAGTTTGACTACCTACTTAATGGGAAGCTGATCAGTGCTGAGAAGATCGATGATGCTGGCACATGGCTAGCAGAAGAGATGATCAGTATGAATCCTGGTCAGATGAACGAATTACTTGAGGGTTTTAGAAAACAGAGTGATGATTTAAGTACCCGTGTAGTTAATAATGTAGGTTATGACGCTGTTATGAAGTCTCTCAAGACTTACATGGACACGTTCTTAAACATGGATGCTGTTAAAGCAAGAGCATTCCTTACTACCTCATACGCTGGGCAGGCATCTGACCTTGCTGGTGAATGGGCGAAGGTCAGTGATGGTGCAGCTGTTACATCAGCTAGGAACATGATCATGGATCGCATGGAGTTCCTGATGGTCAACAAAGCACTAGCTAGTTATGACTCAGGTGCAGCTCTACAAGGTAAGGATGTCTGGGGCAGGATCATGCGTCTAGGTAAGAAGAAAGAAGCTAAGGACTATGTACTAGAACAAGTACAGGCTAGAGAGAAGTTCTTAGGTCAGCTTGTTCCAAACGTGAAAGGCTTTACTACCAACCTGATTCAGATCATGGAGGAGAAGCCTCAGTTCATGAAGCCATTGTTTGATGCTTATCATCTAACAGATGGAAAGGTCAGCTCTATGTATGACCTGAACAAGTATGTCTATGAGAACTTAGCTGCTGTACAACAGGCCTTTGTTAAAGGTGAGGATGTAATGCCTAACCTGATCGTGTCTGGTATGTACAGTAACTACTACAACTCAATCCTCTCCGCCACTGCTACGCCCGTCAGAGCGGTAGTAGGTAACTTAGGAGGAATCATAGCCAGGCCCGTAACAACGATGGCTGGAGCCCTCATGGAGGGTGATCTGCAGGCTATATCTCGTGCATCTTATCAATACGCTGGTATTAAAGATGCAACAGTCAATGCTTATCGTCATATGGCTCACTACTGGAAGAAGACAATGGAGAATCCAATGTCAACTATGGAGTATGGCAGAGGTGACTTAAACGTTGTCCGTAATGAGAAAACCATTGAGTTATTGAGAACTACTTCTGATGCAATGGCACAGGATGGTCACTATGGACCACAGTATCTACTCAATACCTATGAGGATATGCATTCTATTGCTACTAATCCTTGGTTCAGATACTCAGCCAACATCATGGGTGCAGCTGATGCATTCACTAGAGGCTTTATTGCTACTGCAGAAGCTAGAGGTATGGCATATGACAAGGTATTGAAGCCTGGTACTAAGGCCAAGCCTGGTGATTTTAAGAAGGTAGCAGATGAAGTCTATACTTCTATGCATGATTCTAAGGGTTGGATTAACAGTAAAGCTGTTGACTACTACACTGGTGAGATTGCATTGAACCTGGACACACCGCTGTCTAGGGGTATGTCTTCTCTAATCCAAACACAACCATGGCTTAAACCAATCCTTCTATTTCCACGTACCTCAGTAAACGTATTGAGTATGTTTGCTAAGTACAGTCCATTAGGCATGATATCTAAGGACTTCTGGGATCTAGTGAAGTATGGGGATCAACCCCCACTACAACACGTACAGGAGGTACTACAAAAGAAAGGTATAGCCTTTGACCAGAACTCTATGCAAACCTTCCATCAGATGAGAAGGGAGGCTAAAGGCCGTATTGCATTAGGTTCTGCAATGACTGTTGGTGCTTCAGTAATGTTCACCGAAGATCGCTTACGTGGTACTGGACATTGGGACAAAGAACGTCAACGTGTCCGTACAGATAATGGTTGGACATCTAAGACTTTCAAAGGATGGGATGGTAAGTGGCACAGTTATGAATTTCTGGGACCAGTAGGAGATTGGATCTCTATTGTCGCTGATATCAGAGATAACTTTGATCTTATTAGTACTGCTAAGAGTGAGAAGCTTATCGAAAAGATGGGATACATCCTTGCTAGTGCTATTACTGATCGTTCATTAATGGCTCAGGTTGAACCTCTTGGTGACATCATGGCTGGTAATGGTGCAGCTGCTAATAGGTTTGCTGCTAACATGATCAACGGTGCTGCTCCAATGGGTGGCCTTCGTAATACATTTAGTCGTCTAATGACTGAAGGCATGAAGGAAGTAGATAATGAACTAACTGATCTTATCCGTAACAAAAATAACTTCGTAGATAGCCTTGATGAGAACGGTGCTTTAGGTGCTAAGTGGGGATGGGTTGACCATGAGAAGATCGGTTATGTAGAAGGCTGGGCACAACGTGCAGCTAATGCCTTCCTTGGTCACCGTATGGGTGATGCTATCTCTCCTAATAGACAGTATCTAATTGATATTGAATACGACTCACGACCTGCTATGCAGAAGAGTGAGGATGGTATTCCTTATGATGCAAAGATGAGATCTAAGATCTTCGATAAGATGGGTGAACAAGGTAGGTTTGCTAGAGCATTGCAACAGCTTCGTACTAGTGAGCGTGGACAAGCATACCTAACCAACTTAAAGAAGGCAAGAGAAAAGGGTGTACGTTCTAGTCAGATTGATTCTGAGAAGTATATGAACATCCAATCCTACCTTGATTCAGAATTAAGGGCAGCCAAGAAGATGGCTGTTGCTGCATTAGCAGAGGAAGATAGACGTGCCGTGAAACTACTTGAATTTAACAAGCGGCAGAACGAAGCTATGTCTAAACGTGGCACAATTACAACTGAGAATATGTTCAAATGAAAGACGAACCAAATCAAAATCTAAACCCTCAATACGAGAAATACATTAAGTGCCACGTCTATCGTATCCACCCTGGTACTTTTGGAAACCACTGTTGTGATGATCAATGGCAAGGTAACAGTGGAGGTGGCTGTGGTGGCCACGGACAAGATGGTAGTGGATGCATTGGCCCTGGAGATCCTGGTGCCCCTGGTCATGGATGGGACTTCACTTATGCAGAAGTCGTTAATGATCAGGCACCCTGTATGGATTTCGAGGACATCTGCTCACCTTATGACTATGGATTTGACATGTTGAACGGCAATAAGAAGTTCGACCATGGACTGATCACAGATAAAGCACCATGCAACAGAGGTTCTGATAAGGGGCCACAATCCATCTGCTACTCACCAGGGAGGCCCTTAGAAGAACTACACGATTACAACCCAAATTATAATTATGGCTGATCAAGTACAATGGCGTGGCGGATCACGAGATAACTCCGATGGCTTTACAGGTGCCCCCAGAGAAGTAACTGTAGACACAACTGATTGGATTCTTCGTGTTCACGATGGCATTAAGCCTGGTGGTCACAAGATGATGAAAGTCAACGACTGTTTAGTTGTTGAAACTGCTGACAAATGTAACCCCGAGCATCCTTCCTGTAAGGTTACAATTAACGGTGAATTGAATGTAGAAGGAGATACGAATCTCCACGATACAATTATTGATGGCAACCTGATTGTCAATGGTGACTTCCTACAAGACGGTATTACTATTGCTGTCAAGACTGATGAAGTTATCCTGACTAATCCTGGTATTATTAACACTAGGCAGGCTCAACAAGAAAAAGAAGGTAAGGCATTATGCAACATCCTTCCTACTTCTCCTAACTTGAAGTTTCAGGAAGACGCTAACATTTATATCGAGACATGTTTACTTGCTCTTGAGAATGCAATCTGCGACTTTGACCTGACTGCTATTGATGAGATCCAAGATATCAAGGATGATTTGACTAAGATCTGGGCTGCTATTGCAGCTCTAGAGAATCGTCTAGATATTGTCGAAGCTGACATTGCTGCTATTAAGGCTCGCCTTGATCTAGTAGAGCAAGCTATTGCAATCCTTGAGACTGAAATCGAAGCACTTTCTGTAACGGTTCATGAGAACCAAGCTGCTATCGAAGCACTTAAGGTCTTAGTTGCTGGTCTCCAAGATCAGATTGATGTCATTAACGAATGGCAGAAGAATCATTCACTGGATGATCACACAGACGTAAACCTAGCACCTCCTTCTGAGGCTGACTACTTCGTCTATAAAAATGGTAAGTGGACTAATGAAGCTCAATGCAACATGAAGTGCAACACTTATCTCCCTTCACTCGTAACACTATTCTAACTAATTAATTTTTTAAAACCATGGCATTAACTTCTACAGATCTTTTCCTCGTCAACCGTGGCGGTACAGACTACAAACTCAGCTATGATAAAATCATGGCCGATATCGACGGCAACATCACTATTGGTGATGGTACGATTACACTTAAGTCATTTGACGGAGCTAAAGTTGGTGAGTTCACTACGAACCAAGCTGGTGATGCAACTATCACTCTGCCTCAGGTAGTTATTCCTGAGTCTCTGCACCCTAAAGGTTTCATCAACGTACAAGATCCTGCTCCTGCTAATCCTGAGCACGGTGATATCTATGTGCAACATGATGCACTTAATCCTGTTGATAAGACAGCTGATGCCTCTTTTGTAGGACTTGCTGGTCAAGTCATTGCAGAAGGTGTGTTTGTTGTATTCGGTGTTGATGATAAGTGGCACGCTGGTGGTCAAGCTAATCAAATTCAAACTCAGGCTGACTGGGCTGAGACAGATCAAACTGAAGCTTCCTTCATCAAAAACAAGCCTGGCATCCCACAACCTAATGATGGTGCTATCAAGATTGAAGCTGGTAACGGTATTATCGCTACTGGTGATAATGCAAGTGCTGACCAAGCTGGTGATACTACCCGCACTATTTCAGCCAAGGTTGCTGGCGGTCTGACTATTAACGGAGATGGTTCAATTATCATTGATCCTGCTTTTGACCTTAACGGTAACGTCACTGCTCCTAATGACGGCACACTGACTATCCAAGACTTTGAAGGTAATAATGTATGGACCTTTACTGCTGACCAAGCCAGTGATACTTCAGTAACCCTGCCTAAAGGCTTCAGTGGTGATTATGACGACCTGACTAACAAGCCAGCAATTGGTAATGGTGAACTTACCCTTACAGATCCTACAGGTAACACAAAGATTAAGTTCTCAGCTAACCAAGCTGGTAATCAAGAAGCTTCTGTCTACCTGAAAGATTCCTACATCCAAAACCTGCCCACACTTTCCTAATTTATCTGAGGAGATTATTTATGATACAAGATACTGATCTCCTCCTCGTAAATCGGGGTGGAGTAGATTACAAGATCACAATGTCTGATCTTGCGGAATACCTGCAAGTTGAGCCGGTTCCAGAACCAGAACTAGGATACTCAACCACACTAACTACGAAGAGCGTAGCTAAAAAGAATTGTCAAAAGGGTGATTGGGCTGGCGGCACTACTGCTGGTTGGACTACTGAACTTACTACAGCTTCTACCGAACCACCTCAGTTCTTCTACAGAATCATGAAGAACTGCCAGCCAGGCAATAATTCATTTGACGATTACGAACCAGCTTCTGATTGGATTGAATACGACGGTGAAGTTCAGACCATTGGTAATGTTGTCAAGGTTAAAGCTGATTGGAAGTGTTTCTATATCGAAGACAAAGCCGTCTGTGGTGAAGAGGTGCAACAGTTAAGGAGTAACTGGCATGAATATATTTGTTGGCCAGTCGTCATGTTCCCCGGTGATGTTTGGGAAACAGAAATCGGTAAATTCGATGAATATAATGTCAAACTTACTCAATGGGATGATGATAACCCTTTCGAGACGGGATGGATTAGGTGGTCATTCAAGTGCAACGGGCGACCCGTGAATGATGAGGAGCCAATTGAGAATGGCCAACCACCGACCGCAATGATCAACTTCCTTAATGGAATGGAGATTAATGGAACCGTTGTTAAAGCCGGTGATGTTGTAACGGCTGAAACTGTGTATGAGTACGGGGGACATCAGGGTTGTACTGACAAACCACCATTTACCGATAGCAGCTGCACCGTTACTGTTACAGCTGCACCTCCAAAAAGTTATGCGGTAGAGGTTACATCAGAACCTGGTGTTGACGGGAACCATACAAAAATCCTAACGCAGGCTAAAGCTACTCTTACTGGATATGAGCTTAAAGAAGTAACAAGAGGTGCAGCCCCACCTAAATACTTCTATCGCTGGGAAGCATGTGGTGATGATTATGTCATGGAGCCAGATTCACAATGGGTGGAGTATGACGGCACCGCACAAGATGTTGAAGACTATACGATTTGGTATTTCTTTAGATTCAATATTGTAACCAAGTGGGAATACAACGGACAGTCTGATACAGACACTACAAGGTGGGGGCAGGACGTTTACTATCCTATAATTAGTACAGGGCCACCCATAGTACGCAGCCATAAAATTGGATCAAGAGAGATCGATATGGAGATGCCTGTTATCCATAATTCTGGGAATAATTACGATCATGTTCGCTGCCATTGGACTCTATGTGCTCAAGCGGATACCACAGTACTTGACGGTATAGATCCAGTCTACGAAGTCGGAAGGCCTACGTGTCCGATTGACACTGGTCGAGGATTGTCAGATGAAATGGGATGGGATGGTACTCCTGAAGGCTTTAAAGCATCCATTCCAGACAAAAATGATGATAATTTCTGGAGCAAGGTAGAGAACTCATACGATGGTATCAAGGAAGGAGAGTTGCTTATTATTAGAGTTTGGTTCCAACCAGACAGCAATGATCATGCCTACACCTTAGGTGGATGTATCACTACTGCACCTGCAGCTCCAAAAGTATGCAGAGTTGAAATGACTAGTCCACCAATTATTGATCCTGACACTGTGCCAAAGCCAGGCAGGGATAACACATATGTTTATGCCACACCTGCTGGGTATGAATTGGTAGATTGTGATGGTAATCAGAATGCTAAATATGAGTACAGTTGGTGGAAAAAAAGTAGTGGCAATTGGTGGATAGATAAACGATTTGGTGTAGAAGGTTGGGTTGAATACGACGGAAAAGCTAAACCATTAGATGAATATTCATATATCTATAACGTCGAATCCTATAAGATTAAGTGTAGATATACTCACAACTACACTGTCAACGAAGAGATTGAATCTAATGAATGCCTTCCCCGTGAAGCGTGGCCGTGGGAGGAACATGTTGGTATGGGTAGCTGCCTCTTGCATATAAAAGATGCAACTGGTCCAGTAAAGTTCAAACCACAAAGGGCTGGAAGGGTATTTGACATAGACGGAAATAACCAAGGAGAGTGCGATACAATGAATCCTGGTCAGGAGTTTATAATCCTAGTCGAGAGAGACTTGACTAATTTCTTTAAGGGTAGTCAATCCAATTGGAACTTTGGGGAATGGACAACTACGCAAGGTGTAACGCATATGGAATCAGTATTCCAAGACTGTCCAAACTTTAATGGTGAAGGCATGAGCGACTGGGAAGTAACAAGTTGCGACTGGATGTATTGCATGTTCAAAGGTGCATCTAGTTTTAACCAAGACTTATCTAATTGGTGTGTATATCACCAAATTACATATAATCAGTTTGATTCAGGTTGTACTAGCTGGGAAGAAAAAAATAAACCTGGATGGGGAACCTGTCCGCCCCATGGTATTCATTAATGAAGAAAGCCACTGAAGACCAATTCAGTGAGCTGCATAATCTAGTTACAACAGAGTTCCTCTCCCGTATCAAATCGGGGGAGGCCTCTACCCAAGATTTAAAAGCAGCCTGTGATTGGCTAAAAAATAATGACATCACTGGTGTCCAAATAGATGGGAATCCCTTGGATAAGTTGCAAAAACTAATGCCAAAGGTGGATCCCGAACTTGTTCAAAATAGACTTTATAAACGAAACTAATGCCTACACAAGACAACTGCGATGATCTAAAAGTAGAATCATGCGTAGACGAAAATGGACAAACAATTAACGGAGGAGACTCCTACGAAGTACCTACTGGCCGCTACGTTAAGCATGTTGTAAACGTGTGTGGCAGCGGTGGTGCAGCTGCTGGCAGTGGCCTAGAGACTAAAGCCTGCCCTGATGGTGGCTTAACAGAAACCTGGGGCAGTGCTACTGAAGTCTGCCTAAGTATTGCTACTGAACCTGATAGTGCTCTGGTACTTGATGGTGGTGTACTCAAGATTGATAGCACAAAGCTAAAAGTTACAAGTGACAATGTTCTACCAGCAGGCACTGATCCTGGTCTGGTAAGTACACTACCTGTCTTTACTGACCCTAACGGTAACGTATGGAACAACCAGTCTGATTACAACATCTGGCTGTATGAAGAACAGGAACGTCAGGATGACGAGATTGAACGTGTTGAGGAGGAATCGAAAAAACGTGATCTTCTCATTGAAGCAGAGATCATTGCAATTATACAGCGGCAAGGGATACAAAAGATAACGTTCGTAAATAGTGCTAACCCTGGAGCTAATCCTTATCCCGGCTACAAAGTTAAGGATAGTACGACAATTACCTTTAACCAAACTCCGTTTGATCCACTACCTCATGCTGGAGATGAATTACGTCTTGAACTTACTGAAAACTCTTATAGGCATGATGGGATCGTTAGTGTTTCGAAACCGTATCAAGGTAACGGATCTTATCAACTTATTGATGTAACACTTAAAAATAGTGTCTTCGGCTTAGAAACTGCACAAGTTGGTGATGAAGCAACTTTTGAGCTGCATAGTGCAGGAAACTATGTAACACCACTTGAGTTAGAAGAAGATCAGAAGCGTCAAGAGGAAGAGTTTAAAGATGCTCTGTATAAGGATGTAGATGATTGCGGTACATACACCGTAGTTGATACCGATAAGGTAACGGCTGGTGAGATTCACTTCCAAAACTTTAGTGGTCGCACTCGTATTACCGGACCCGATCCAAGATTCGGGAATGGAGCACAGACCACTGCCAAGGTTACTTACGAAGATGGTACTGAACACATCCTGACATATGCCGGAATTAGTGGAAGTACAGGAGGTGGGTGTCCATGTGACGGCGATTGGAATGAAGTATTTACTTATCCGCCACTTGGTTCAACAGTTCAATTCTGTTTAGAGGACGTTTTCCATCCAACTATCTATGTACCTTATGACGACTTTGAGAAAGATCAGAAGCGTCAAGACGATGCTACAAGGACCGCTGTTGCCGTCTTAGAAGCTGAGATTCTTGCACTTGCTGTCAAGACTCAGGAAGATCAGGACCGGCAGGATGACGAATGGAAAGCTGATCAAGAGCGTCAAGACGAGCAAATTGCAGCACTAGCTAACGCCAGCCCTTGCTCTACAGCGACTGGAATTTCGGATACCATTGCAAGTTCGACTGAGATCTCTATTCGTAATATCGATGTACATGATAAAACTGAGGTAATTCTTCCTTATGTAAGAGGTGCTAAGGTTCACAAAGATCCTGAATTTATTACCATTAATGGGGATGAATATCCAATTTTGGATACTCTTGTTTACGATAGCCTGCAGGCTGTAGAGTATATTATTGCTGGACATCATGGTAATAAATATTTTGGCAAAGAAGTATCAGTAACAGTCTGTGATTACGATCCACATGTTCTCAAATCTGGGGACACGATGACTGGTGACCTCAACGTTGAAGCTGATGTTCATGCTAAACGTGTTGAGACACTTTCTGTTGATTCAGGAGAGGGTTCTAACCTTAATCTCAAATATGATGGTGCTACCAAGGTTTACATTGGTAGGAATGAAGTTACTATTCAACCTCCACTACAGTTAAACACTGAAGGTGTTGATGTAAATCATGCTGTAACCAAGGGTTATATCGATGCTCTAGACGCAAAGCAAGCTGCAGAGATTAGCACTATTGAGTATAAGCTCGATGCACTGGTAGGTCTTACCTTCCAAGGTACTTATGAATTCAAGCACGATCAAACGTGTGAGGAAGAGTATCAAGAGTGCATGACAAATGCCGGTAGTTCTGCTGATGAGCAAACGTGTATGCGGAATCTTGGACTTTGTGAGGGGAACAATGTAGACCCTGGTTTCTTTGAAGCTATTGATCCAGATGGTCGGTTTGATCATCTACAAGAGATCATCATCTCCAAGAATGATAAGTCTAACGTAGAGATTGATTGGGCTGGTGTGCTCGATGCAGGTGACTACTTAGAAGTCGATCATGTACTTGCTGGTCAACTTGATAAGACTAACTATGGCTTGTACCGAATCACTGAGGAACCTGTTGAAAGGACTAACTCCAAAGGTGAGAAGGTCTACGACCTAACGCTCCAATTCCTGCAAGGGGACGGAGTACTGAATCAGAATGAACTCTATGAGATCCGTGGCATTACCGCTGCTGAAGGTGTTAACCCTGAAGAGTTAGCTGACTTCCTAACTAAGGAAGAAGCTGCAAACACGTATTCACCAAAGACTCATACTCATAGTACATACGCTGATAAGACGCATACACATAGTGGTTCAGACATTACGTCTGGCACTGTTGCTTTTGCCCGTCTACCAACAGGAACAACGTCAACCACTGTTTCTAAAGGCGATCATACACATAGCTATGCATCTAGTACTCATGCTCACGGCAATAAATACGTCAAGACAGGCGAGTCTGATGACAAAGCACATGAAGTCAGAATCTATAAGTCTGGCTCTCTTTTTTATATCAAATAATGGCAAGTAAAATTCTCCAGAAGTCTACAATTAACAGCGGCTATTACCCACACTTCAGGGGGTTAAAGCACAACGACCTCTCCGGTAGTGCTGATTACGGCAACAAAGCAAGCTGGAATACAAGTGGCACTGACAAATTAGGTCATTGGTCAGGTGAAGATCCTTCGGAATCAACCGTTAAATGGAGCTCTCAGTCAAAATACGAAGGCTGGATGAACACCCGAGTAGGTTTTACTGAAGGACGTTACTTGACGGGTGACTTCATCAGCGGCTGCACGTTTAAGTGGCGAACCTACCCAAACCAGGATGGTGGCATTGCTCTGCGGCGCTGGGGCATACAAATCGTCAATGGTAGTACCCACAAGAGGTGGAGTTCTGATGAAGTGGCCAACTGGAGTACCAGTAGTTCTTGGACGCGAATCAACTACAACTTCAGTGGAGACCTTCTCAGCAAATTGAATCAAGGTTGGCGGTTTGAGGAGCTTCATTTTATGATTCATACACCAAGTAATAAGGGGACTCCAAGTGCATCCTGCGATTTGGAGATCAAGGATTTCGAATTCGTATTCAAGTGTGCCAATAACGTCATCATCCCTGCGATGCGGCCTTACAACAAACGTGATTTATATGCAATTGCATAATGGCTAAGACTTCTGACTACTATAAAAAGAACCCTGCTGCACGTAAGCGTCGGCTGAAACAGCAGGCGAAATATAACAAGACTAAGAAAGCTACTGACAAACGTGTCGAGCTAAACAAAGAGAATCGTAAACGTGGAACATACGGCAACGGTGATGGTAAGGATGTCTCACATACTAAATGTGGGACAACCGTCCTAGAGAAAGCATCTACAAACCGTGCGAGGAATCGTGACAAGCTTAAGTGTTCCAAAAAGAAAAAGAAGAAATGACACCACTACTTCCTACCTCTGACCACTACCTTTACAACCTAATAGCAATGACAAGCCCCGAAGCTAAACGCCTATGGCGTCGTGCGATCAAAGAACACTTTGGTCAGACTTGTGTGTATTGCGGAAAATCTTATGACATTAATGAACTTACAATCGACCATGTACAACCCCGTAAACGAGGGGGAGAAGATTTGGATAGTAACTGTG
>Ga0228629_1000348_pt1 | contig 12643 bp, 9 predicted proteins | sample 36DmetaG_FD_183022 | JGI IMG/M metagenome (GOLD analysis project Ga0228629, IMG submission 183022) | Seawater microbial communities from Monterey Bay, California, United States - 36D | ecosystem: Environmental > Aquatic > Marine > Coastal | place: USA: California | collected 2016-11-14
TGGCAGAAGCAGTAGAATTTGCAAACACATTTAGTCCACTAGCATCAACAGTAACACTACTAACTGGTAAATTTGATGTTGCGGTAACTGACCTACAAACAAGTTTGTTAAGTGCTGGCACAAGTATTGTCGATTGGGCAAACAAAATAGTGGGCGCTGAGGTTTCTGAAAGCCAGACAGATAGTAGTAATGAAACAAGAGACATACAAACGGCAACAGATTCTACGTTAGAAACAGGCAGAGAAGTTCTAAATCAAAATGATTTAACCAAGGACGACCGAAACATTATTAAAAGAGTATTTACTGATACCGATGCTGAAAATATGTTTGATAAAATCAATAGTATACTGCTAACTGAAGGACCAAATAAAAGCGAAGATATCGCAGATGATTTAAAAGATTTGACTAAACTACTTGGTTTGTTTAAGCCAGGTGAAGAATACGGCGAAACTCAGGCGGCACAATTACGAGCAGTTATGGAAGCAATCGGAACTACAGATGCGTCAAAGACTGAGGAAGGCCAAGAAAATATGAGATTAATGATACAAGCATTAGAAAACCTAGAAACCAAGTATACAAGCATTAATCCTGGGTCTTATTTTGGAAGAGACAACGTTGAAAATGCGGCAGAGAAAGATGCAGTATTAATTGAATTACGTAATCTAGTGAATGCGTTAAATAATAATTAAAGGAAGAGTATTGACAAACATATCAAATTATGATAGTATTAACTCTAAGGAATAAAAAATGAGCTGGAAAAAATATTTTAAAACATACGACGGAATGCCCGAAAAGATGCCACGTTCATCTGGTGGGGGATATGCCGGCGATGCAGATACCAAACGATATAGTAGTTGGTTACCTGAGGTTTATCAGGGACAACCTAATCGTGTACAAAGATATGGTCAATATGACCAAATGGATTTAGATAGTGAAGTGAATACTGCATTAGATACTATTGCAGAATTTTCTACATTGAAAAACGAATATAGTAAACTTCCTTTTCATGTTGAATATAATCAAGATTCAAGCGAAACAGAAAATGATATTATTCAAAAATCACTAAGACAATGGTGTTCTCTTAATAAAATTAATAAGAGAATGTTCCGTATCTTTAGAAACACAGTCAAATTCGGAGACCAAATATTTGTTCGTGACCCGGAAACATATAAACTTTTTTGGGTAGATCCAGCTAAAATCGAAAAAGTTATTGTTAACGAAGGCAAAGGCAAAAAAATTGAAGCATACTATATTAAAGATTTAGATATTAATCTACAGAGCCTTAATATTACTGCCGATACAACTAAACTATTACAAACACAAACAGGTCTTACAGGAGCACCTAATATTAATGCGAACACTACACAAGGCTATACAGCCGGCGGCGCTGGTGGTAGTAGATTTGTGTCAGACCAAACATCAACGCCAGTTGATGCAAAGCATATTGTTCATATTTCATTAAGTGAAGGTATCGATGGCTTCTGGCCTTTTGGCAACTCAATACTTGAACCAGTGTTCAAAGTTTATAAACAAAAAGAATTATTAGAAGATGCTATTCTGATTTATCGTGTTCAAAGAGCACCAGAACGTAGAGTATTCTATATCGATGTTGGTAACATGCCAACACACAAAGCAAGAGCCCACTTAGAACGTATCAAAAGTGAAATTCATCAAAGACGTATTCCAAGTAAAACAGGTGGCGGTCAGAATATCACAGATAGTGCATACAATCCACTATCTATTATGGAAGATTACTTCTTTGCTCAGACGGCTGAAGGTCGTGGTTCTAAAGTTGAGACACTACCTGGTGGTGAAAACTTAGGACAGATTGATGATTTGAAATACTTCAATGATAAGATGATGCGTGGACTTAGAGTTCCACCAAGCTATCTAGGTAGCTTAGACAGTGACGGTAACGGCTACAATGATGGTCGTGTAGGTACTGCATTCATTCAAGAATTTAGATTTACTAAGTTCTGTGAACGTTTACAAGCATTAGTATGTGAAGACTTGGACAGAGAGTTTAAGATGTTCATGAAGCACAGAGGTGTGGTTATTGAAAGTTCTTTGTTTGACTTGAAATTTAATCCTCCACAAAACTTTGGTAAGTATCGTCAAGCAGAAGTAGACCAAGTTATGATGAATGTATTTACTGCAATCGAAGGCGCAGAGTATGTAAGTAAGCGTTTTGCAATGAAACGTTTCTTGGGATTATCTGATGAAGAAATCATGGAAAACGAAAAGTTATGGCATGAAGAAAAAGGCACTGGCGACCCACAAGAAGCAGACGGACTTAAATCAGTAGGGGCAAGTGTTCCCGGCGGTGAGTTTGAAGGCGGCGAACCAGAGTTTGATGAAACGGATGCAGAGACAGATGAAGAAGGTTCACCAATAAGTGGCGCGGAAAATTCCGAAGAAACAGACGAAATCGATCCAAACGTATAAATAGATATAGTCAACGGAGTTTTTAAATGAAGTATAGTGATATCAATGAAAATTATTCACCTGATAGGGATGAACATAATAGCATAGAATTAGATGATACAAGAAAAAATCGTCTAACACTTACTCACCTTAATGACCTACGTAAGATGCGTGAATATAGAAAAGTACAGAATTCAGAAGCAAAAGAACGACTAAGCACTCAATATGGTGGTAGTTCTGATGCATCTGCTGAGCCTGAACTATAATATTTAAGTGTCAATAAATGTCTGAAAAGACAGTTAAATGAGTACATAAGTGATTGACATACTTTGTTAAATAACTTATATCACAAAATGGCTTGAAAAAATAGCCGTTTTGTTGCATTTCCTTAATAAACCCTCAAAACCTCTATAAATACATTTGAAACAATAGAAGTGTTTCTACAACCTTGCCACATCAAGCGACTTTGCAAACGTGGCGATTATAGAAGATAAGGAGATATAATATTATGTCAGACAAAAGTACATTAGAGAACGTACTAGAACTTCTAATCAACGAGGAAAAAGACGCCGCAGAAAACATGTTGCATGACTTTATTGTAGCAGAGGCTCGTAGGATCCATGAAGAACTTCTTAACGATAGTGACGAAGTTGTAGAAGAAGACCTTGAGGATATAGACGAATCTGAGGCCGAGACTGACCAAGTTGAGGAAAACGAAGAACTAGAGGAAGTATCATTGGAAGATGGCGAAGCTATCGAAGATGACGCATCCGAAATAGAAAATGAAGAATTCTATGATGCAGACGAATCATCAGAAGATGAAGCAGAAGAAGACCTAGAAATGGGTGATGAAGAGGCTCCAGCTGAGGATATGGAAGCACGTGTAGATGACCTAGAGTCAAATCTAGCGGATCTTGAAGCGGAATTCGAAAAAATTATGTCAGGTGAAGGCGATGACATGGAAGATGAAGCAGACGAAGAAATGGATGTGGAAGATGACATGGAAGAAGCAACTGAAATTGAAGCTGTTGAAGAAGAAGCAGTAGATGAATCAGATGAACTAGAACTTGATTTAGAAGAATCAGAAGACGAAGCAGAAGCAGATGAAGACAAGTTGGACGAGTATGTTACTCCGGCAACAGCGTCAACAGGCGACAATGGTGACAACACAGCATCAACAGTCAATGCAAATGCAAAGCGTCCTGGTGACGATTCAAATGCAAAACCAGTAGGCCAAAACGATGGTAACACATCAGGCGGCAAAGGTGATGCACCAAAAGATATGTCAACAGGTAACGTAAACGTATCTGGAAACAGTAAAGCACCTGCAATGAGCCCGAAATCGGCTTCTGAAGGTGATAACGGCGCTAACACTAAATCAGTTAGTAGCTAAAACTTTGGAGATAACCAATGACCGTTCTTATTGAAAGACTATCCCACAAACAAGCGAATGTGAAATCACGTATCGTGGAAGGTGAGGACGGCGGAAAAAACATGTTCATGGAAGGCATTTTCGTTCAAGGTAACGTTAAGAATGCTAACCAAAGGGTATATCCTGTAGCTGAAATTACTAGGGCAGTTGAATCTGTACAATCTAAAATCAGCGAAGGTTTCCCAGTATTAGGTGAATGTGACCATCCGCCAGAATTAACTGTCAATGTAGACAGAGTATCACATATTATTGAGAATATGTGGATGGATGGGCCGAACGGATATGGTAAACTTAAAATTGTTCCTACACCCATGGGTAACATTATCAGAACATTAATCGAATCAGGTGCCACGCTAGGTGTCTCATCTCGTGGTTCAGGTGAAGTTGGTCACGATGGGAATGTGAAGAATTTTGAGATTGTCACTGTAGACATCGTAGCACAACCAAGTGCTCCAGATGCCTACCCGAAGGCAATCTACGAAGGTTTAATGAACATGCGTGGTGGTTACCAAACTTGGCAACTAGCACAGAATGTACAAACAGACAAGGTCGCTCAAAAATACTTGTCAGAACAAATCGTTAAGTTCATTAATGAACTTAAACTATAACAGGAGAAGCAACAATGGCAACAGAAATCCTTGCTAATCTTTTAGAGTCAGGTGCCCTATCCGAAGAGGCTGGCGCACAAATTAAAGAGGCTCTTGAGACAAAACTAAATGAAGCAAGAGAGGAGATTACAGCCGAGTTGCGTGAGGAGTTCGCACAAAAGTTTGAACACGACAAATCAGTGATTGTAGAAGCTATGGATAACATGCTTAATACATCAATTAAAGCTGAAATGGCAGAGTTTAAAACAGACCGTGAACAACTTATCGCAGAACGAGTTGCATATAAGAAAGCAATTTCTGAACATGCAAAACTCCTTGAAAAATTCATTACTTCTCGTTTAGCGACCGAAGTTAAAGAACTACAGGCAGACAGGGCTAAAGTTAACGAAAATCTACAGGAAACTAAGAAATTCGTTGTTAAACAACTAAGCCGTGAACTATCTGAGTTCCATAATGATAAACGTGAATTAGTTAACACTAAAGTACGTTTGGTAGCAGAAGGCAAAAATATTCTTAACAAGACTAAAGAATCGTTTATTAAACGTTCAGCGGAACTTGTTGAAAATACAATTAAGAATTCTTTACGTTCAGAAATGAAAGCGTTAAAAGAAGATATCGTACAAGCTAAAGAAAATGAGTTTGGACGTAAGGTCTTTGAAGCGTTCTCAGGCGAATTTATGGCTTCACAATTAAATGAAGGCACAGAAGTAGCTAAAGTGAACAAGAAACTTAACGAATCTGCTAACAAGGTTGCAGAACTTGAAAAAGTGATAGCTGATAAAGATGCGGACATTGAAGGCGCTAAGAAAACTCAACGTATACTAGAAGACAAGATGAACAGAAAAGAAGTTCTATCTGGTTTACTAGCACCGTTAGGTAAAGAAAAAGCAACAGTAATGTCTGATTTATTAGAGTCAGTAAAAACTTCAAATCTACAAACAGCATTTAAAAAATATCTACCAGCTGTTTTGGATGAGAAAAACGTTTCTACAAAAGAAACAAAAACATTAACAGAAGGCAAAGTGACTGAAAGAACTGGTGACCGTGGGGTAGCAACACACGTAGAACCACAGTCGTCAGGAAGCGATGCCGAAATAATTCAGCTTAAGAAATTGGCTGGATTGAATTAACCAGGATAATATCAGGAGAATAAAAGATGGAAAATCTTTTTGAAGGAAATAACTGGGACGGTACACGTGATGCACTACTAGAAGGTCTAGAAGGCACAAAACGTGATACAATGTCCGCAGTTTTAGAAAACACTAAAGTAGCACTTAATGAAAGTGCAACTGCTGGTGCAACACAGGCTGGTAACATCGCTACTCTTAACAAAGTGATCCTACCAGTTATCCGTCGTGTAATGCCAACAGTAATTGCAAACGAAATCATCGGCGTACAGCCAATGACAGGCCCAGTAGGCCAAATTCACACTCTAAGAGTACGTTACGCAGAAGCAAAAGCTGGCGTGGCGGCAGGTGATGAAGCACTAAGCCCATTTGATATTGCTAACGCATATTCAGGTGACGCGGCAGGGGCTCCGGCTTCTACAGCATCACTAGAAGGTGAAGCAGGATCAAAAATGTCAATTCAAGTTCTAAAGCAAACAGTTGAAGCGAAAACTCGTAAACTGTCTGCACGTTGGACTTTCGAAGCGGCACAAGACGCTAACTCAATGCACGGTTTAGATATCGAAGCTGAAATCATGGCGGCATTAGCAATGGAAATCACTGCTGAAATCGACCAAGAAATTCTAGGTTCACTATCTAACTTAGCATCTACTGGCGCTACATATGACATGTCAGCATCATTCACAGGTACACCAACGTTTATCGGTGACAGACATGCCGTACTTGCGACATTAATCAACCAACAAGCTAACCTAGTAGCACAGCGTACAAGACGTGGCGCGGCTAACTGGGCAGTTATCTCACCATCAGCACTAACAGTTCTACAATCTGCAACTACATCAGCATTTGCACGTACAACTGAAGGTACTTTTGAAGCACCAACTAATACTAAGTTCGTAGGTACTCTAAACAGTACTATGAGAGTATATGTAAACACATATGCATCAAACGATGACGTATTACTAGGCTACAAAGGTCAAGGCGAAATCGATGCGGCGGCGTTCTATTGCCCATACGTACCGTTAATGTCATCAGGCGTTGTGGTAGATCCAAGTTCATTCGAACCAGTAGTGTCATTTATGACTCGTTACGGTTATGTTGAACTAACAAACACTGCATCATCTCTAGGTAATGCGGCAGACTACGTTTCTAAAATCGCAGTCTCAAATCTAGCATTCGTATAATTTTTTATACAAATTAGATTACAAGAAAGCCGGGATTTATTCCCGGCTTTTTTTATGGCTAAAAAACCATGAATTCTGATAAATACAATTAGATAAGAAACCTAATCGTTTGAGAGAGAATTCATATGGCAGAGCAAATTAAATTCGGTGACAGATTATTTCTAAAAGGTGAAAAACTGATTTTAGATTCTGTTGCAAACGCAGTAATTAAACCTAAAAATGGTGTACTAGAAATTGATGGTGATTTACGTGTATTAGGAGCCACAACTACAGTAGATTCAGAAACAGTAAGTGTTGCTGATCCATTTATGCTATTGAATGGAGACTTAACAGGTTCTGCTACCGAAGATGTTGGTATTGAGATTAATAGAGGAACAGATGACAACAAGAAGTTTGGTTGGGACGAAACCTCTGGTAAATTTTCAACGTTCAGTGATGATTTTAAAACAGGCGCTATTGAAGGAACTGATATTGCACTTACGGGTGCATTAGTAGGTGATATAAATTCAGAAAACGGTGATGTAATAATTGATGTAACTGGAAACGGCACAGTAGATATTAACTCGGGTAATATTGATGGCACTGTTATTGGTGCAACTGCACCAGCACAAGCAACATTCACTACTATAACTGGTGATGGTACTGCGATTACAAATGTTCTAACAAATTATGATACAGATGATTTGACTGAAGGTACAAATCTTTATTATACAGATGCAAGAGCAAGAGCGGCTATCAGTATGAATGCTGGTAGTGAATTGACGTATGATCCAGCAACTGGTGTAATATCTTTTTCAGGAAATTATTACCAAGATTCAGATGCTAGACAGGCAATCAGTGTAACAGGTAATGAAATAGGTTATGACAATACAACTGGTGTTATTAGTTATGATGCTCCTACAGACTTTGGTCTATTGACAGACACAACTGTTATTTCAGGAAGCACTGGAGGCTCAACAGGCACTAGTCTACCGACTAATGTTGGTTCTTTTTACAATGATGCAGGGTATGTCACACAGAGTTATCAAGGCTTTGCCGCAGATTGGCAAGCAGATGATGTTACAAATTTGAATGCGGCAAATACGTATACAGAAGGCCGTATAAATGATGTGGTAGATGTTGCACCAAATCAATTAAACACATTAAAAAAGATAGCGGCATCAATAAACAATGATGATGATTACAACGGAACACTGCAAACACAGATAAGCACGTTAGCAGTAGCAAGTAATTTGGCAACAGTGGCTACATCGGGTAGTTATAATAATTTAATAGATAAACCGAATGTCCCTACAGCTATAAGTGATTTACCAAATGATAGCGGTTATTTGACTTCCGGAGATTTACCAACGAACCATATGGTAAATGATGCCAATAATACAGTAGCAGGCTCTATAACACCATTAACTGATGCAACATATAGTTTGGGCAGTCCATCAAAAAGATGGGAATTTGTTCACGGCGAAACGATTGAAGCCACTTATGCCGACCTTGCAGAACGTTACGAAGCTGATGCTATTTACGAACCAGGAACTGTCCTTATATTTGGCGGAGATAAAGAAGTCACTAAGACCGATGTGCCCGCAGATTACAGAGTGGCAGGCGTTGTAAGTACTAATCCAGCTTATAGAATGAATGCAGAAGCAGGCACAGATGATACACACCCTTACATTGCATTGCGTGGTAGAGTACCATGTCAAGTAATTGGACCAGTTAAAAAAGGTGATTTAATGGTAACGTCTAGTGTCAAAGGTCATGCAAAAAGTGTTGCTGGTGTTGATATGGGACGTGCAGTTTTTGCCAAATCCTTAACGACGGAGTCCTCTGAAGGCTCTAAAATTATTGAAGTAGTAATACTTTAATAATTAAATACATACAGTCAAATATCCACTATCTTAGATAAATAAGAGTAGATTACACTTAACCCAATTCAGTGTAGTTTATAATAAATCGATTTTTTATAGACGGGAGAATATAATATGGCGGCATATGCAATACAGTTCCGTCGTGGTACAACGACACAACACTCATCATTTACTGGCCTAGTAGGTGAAGTTACGGTCGATACAGACAAGAAAACTCTTGTAGTACACGATGGCGCAACAACTGGCGGTTACCCACTTATGAGAGAAGGCGGTACGTCTTCTTCTACTACTGGTGCATTTACAAGTAATGTAACAGTTGGCGGTACACTAGCAGTAACAAATACAGCTACATTCTCAGCAGGCGTAAATGTCACAGGTAATTCAGAATACACCGGTGATATCCTACCTGGTACGGATGATACATACGACTTAGGCTCAACAACAAAAAGATGGCGTGACCTTTACTTAGGGCCAGGATCACTATACATCAACAACAAAAAGATTCTAGAAGACGATAGTGGCACTATCACAGTTAAAACGGACGCTAACGAAACGTTGAAACTGATGACTACTGGTACTGGTACTTTGCAAATTGAATCAAGCAACGGAATTCAGTTTACAGGTGAACTTAAGACTTCATCTGGTGATATTCAAGTGGGTGACCACATTGACATGAATTCAAATGTTATCAAAGAAGTTGGAACTCCAACAACTGGAAGTGACGCGGCGAACAAGACTTATGTTGATAATGCAATAAGCACAGGCATTGGTTCAGGTTCAAACGCTGTTTCAGGTACAACTGGTACTTTCTCAAGCAACGTAACAGTTACAGGTAACTTAACAGTTAATGGTACAACAACTACAATCAATACATCACAAATTGACTTAGCAGATAATATTCTACTATTAAATTCAGATGCAACTGGTACAGCATCAATTTCAGGCGGTATCGAAATTGAACGTGGTGATGACCTAAACGTACAACTATTATGGGACGAAACTAACGACCGTTGGTCAATCGGCGCAGAAGATTTTTATTCTTCTGGTGACGTAACAGCGGCAACATTTATTGGTGACGTAACAGGTGACGTAACAGGTGATGTAACAGGTACAGTATCTAGCATTTCAAATCACTCAACAACTAACTTGTCTGAAGGTTCAAATCAGTATTTCACTGATGCAAGAGCAAGAGCGGCAATTTCAGTTTCAGGTGACTTGACATATAATTCATCAACTGGTGTTATCTCAACACAAGGTTTAGCATCAAGCGACACAGATGATTTAGCAGAAGGTACAACTAACCTTTATTATACTAACGCACGTTTTGATACAAGATTAGGCACTAAAGATACAGACGATGTATCTGAAGGTTCAACTAATCTTTATTACACAGACGCACGTTGGGATACAAGATTATCAACTAAGAATACTGATAATTTAGCAGAAGGTTCAACTAATCTGTACTTTACAGATGCGAGAGCAGATGCAAGAGTTGCCGCGGCAACTGGTGCTAACTTAAACTTATCCGCTTCTGATACAGATGATTTGACTGAAGGTACAAATAACAAATACCATACAGATGCTAGAGTGAACACACTATTTGATACAAGACTAGCTATTAAAGATACAGATAGCCTTTCTGAAGGTTCAAATAATCTTTATCATACAGATGCTAGAGTGAACGCACTATTTGATACAAGACTTGGTAATAAATCAACAACTGACGTATCTGAAGGTACAAACTTGTACTATACAGATGCAAGAGTTGATGCTTATATCAATGCAAGTATGGACAGTGATGATGTATCTGAAGGTTCAACTAATCTTTATTACACAGATGCACGTGTAAGTTCTTATCTAACAACTAACTCATACGCAACACAGGCTTACGTAACAGCGGCAGTTCAAGGTGTTGATAACTCAGACGAAATTACTGAGGGATCATCAAACTTGTTCTTCACTGATGAAAGAGCCCAAGATGCGGTAATGGCTAATGTTTCAGCAGGAACAGGTATTGGCATATCATATGATGATGCGGCAGGTACTTTAACTGTTACTAACACACAAACAGAAGTCAATGACTATGTAGATGGTGCTTCATTCTCAAGTGGTACACTAACTTTATCAGTTGGTACACAGTCAGATGTTACAGTATCACTAGATGGTCGTTATGTACAGTTAGGTAACACTTCTAAAAAACACACACATGCTTATGAGACAACTGCACAAGACGAAACAGATAACACTGGTTCATCGCACTCAATCACATGGGCAAATTTAACTTCTGGTAAAATTTCTTTAGGCTCAAACGCCGTAGATTTTGCATCAGAAATAAATGATTCACCATATGCTGTTGTTTATATCAACAGAATTATGGCGAGACCAAATGAAGTAACAATTACTTCAAGTGGACTAACTTTTGCCTCAGACGTTCTTGCAGAAGACGATGAAGTAGAAGTAGTTTACATGGACGAGCAATAAAACTTAACAACGTAGGGGAGTTTATCTCCCCTACAGTTCAATTATGAACATGAGGTCATCTAAAGACCTTTCGATTTAAGGAGACAATGATGGGAAGAAAATTTAGACACAACGGTTCCACGAATACAAAAATTCAACGTGGTAAGCGTTATAAGTATGACAGTACTGGTAACATTGCAGAGATTACAGGCACAGTCGATATGACCACTGATGATATTATCTTCACTGGTACAAAATCAAATTTAAGACGTATTTCAGACCTAGAACGTAACGTATCTATTCTTGCATCGCAAGATAAAGGTGATGGTGGTGCAACAATCGCCAAAACTATGAGTGGTAAAATCAAATTCAAAAATCAAATTGAAGTTGATGGTACTGCTAATTTAGACGGCGGCGCCGATGTTGCAGGTACACTAGATGTACAAGCAGGTCTAACTCTTGGTTCAACTGCACAAGAAGTTGTACAAGACTTAATCGGTGGTATGGCTAACACAGGTCTATCATACGATGATGCAAATAATCAAATCAATGTTGATACGTCAACAATAGCGACAAAATCTTATGCAGACACGGCGGCAACAGATGCCGCGAATGCAGTAGTGGCGGCGGCACCTGGTTCATTAGATACACTAAACGAACTAGCGGCGGCTCTTGGCGATGATGCCAATTTTGCTACAACTACAGCAACAAACATTGCTACAAAGGCGGCACACGCAACTACTATTACTGCGGGTAACGGTCTTTCAGGCGGTGGTGACTTAAGTGCAGACAGAACAATCGCAATGGACGGTTCATATACTGGTGACTTTACAGTATCAGGTGATATCACTGCTAACGGTGGTGACATGACAGCAACACGTTTCAACGGTGAAGCAACAACGGCAAAATATGCCGACCTTGCAGAACGTTATGAAGCAGATGCAGAATACGATGAAGGCACAGTAATGATGTTTGGCGGTGAAAAAGAAGTAACAGCGGCAGAAGGTCACGGATGTGACAAACTAGCAGGTGTTGTTTCAATGAAACCAGCATATTTAATGAACGAAGGCGCAGGTGACAACGCATCTCACCCAGCAATCGCATTACAAGGTCGTGTTCCAGTTAAAGTAGTAGGCAAAGTTGCTAAAGGCGACATTATGGTTGCCGCAGACCACAAAGGTCATGCTACAGCATGGAAAGAAGACCATGATCCAAAAATGACAGCATATGTCGGTATCGCAATCAAAGATAAAATCGAAGAAGGCGAAGGCATGGTAGAAGTCAAAGTTGGCAAATAATCTTATCTAAAATTAAAAGAGAAGGGCGTCTATGGCGCCCTTTTTTTATGTGAAGAATTTCTTTAGTGTTTTAATGAGACTACTAGAGTTATCTTCTTTATAATTCTCATTAACCCATTCTGGGAACTTAGTAAACAATCTTTTCCATTGTTTCATTTCTGTATATAAATCTAAAACTTTTTTATGATATTCACTTCTATTAGAAAAGCCTAGTTCTTTTTTAGATTGTTTATACGTGTTTTACA
>Ga0228629_1000397_pt1 | contig 11905 bp, 10 predicted proteins | sample 36DmetaG_FD_183022 | JGI IMG/M metagenome (GOLD analysis project Ga0228629, IMG submission 183022) | Seawater microbial communities from Monterey Bay, California, United States - 36D | ecosystem: Environmental > Aquatic > Marine > Coastal | place: USA: California | collected 2016-11-14
CATAAAATAAATAATACGCAAATAATAGAATGCCCCAATAACTGAAGCTATAACAGCAGATATAGCCAACCATGACATTCCAGCATTGATTGCAGCTTTTAAAACATAAAGTTTGCCAAAAAATCCAACTAAAGGTGGAATACCAGCAAGGCTAAACATTAAGGCTGCCAATGCAGCAGCTCGCAATGGCTCAACACGAGAATATAAACCAAGAGACCTAATATCCGTTACGGGTTGTCCATCACGTTCCATATTTAGAATAAAAGCAAAAACACCAATATTCATAGTCACATATATTGCCATATAAATTAATAAAGCTTGAACACCTTCTTGTGTGCCAGATGATAATCCAAGCAAAGCAAACCCCATGTGAGCAATAGATGAATATGCCATCAAGCGTTTAATATTTGTCTGCCCAATAGCGGCAATTGCACCAAGAAACATTGAAACAAAAGATAAAAATGCAATAATTTGCTGCCAATCAGAAACTGCAGCACCAAATGCATCGTGAACAACCCTACCAAACAAACAAGCAGCAGCTACTTTTGGTGCCGTTGCAAAAAATCCAGTAACAGGAGTTGGAGAACCTTCATAGACATCTGGTGTCCACATGTGAAATGGAGCTGCAGAGACTTTAAAAGCCATACCAACCGACAAGAAAACTAATCCAAAAAGCATACCTAATCCGAGATCACCATCATTTATTGTTTCTGAAATACCAGCGAAATTAGTCGTTCCAGAAAACCCATAAACTAATGATGCACCATAAAGTAATAACCCAGAAGACAAAGCCCCAAGAACAAAATATTTCAGCCCAGCTTCTGTTGAACGAATGCTATCTCTACGGAATGATGCAACTACATAAAGTGCAAGAGATTGTAACTCTAATCCCATATACAATGCCATCAAATCTCCAGCAGATACCATCAACATCATACCTAGCGTTGCCAAAGCAATTAAAATAGGGAATTCAAACTTTAATAATTTATTTTTTTCTAAATAATCTTGAGACAATAATAACATTGCAGCAGCGCCAAACAATATTACAACTTTAGCAAAACGAGCATATCCATCATTTATGAAGGAACCGTTAAATGCTGATGATGAACCGGGTTCTAAAAATGCTAGCCATAAGCCTAGTAAGCCCATAATTCCAGAAGTTGCCCAGAACATTAGTCCTGCTAATCGGTCTTTTCCACCATAAACCGCAATCATTAGTGCCGCCATCGAGAATACAGCTAAAGTAATTTCTGGTAAGACTATATTGATATCCGTGCTGATCATAGTTTTGATAACCCTTTAATGTGTGACTTTGGAAGATGCATCAGACACAACTCCCTGCGCGGCATGTACTTGCTCTAATAAAGCATTAACAGATGGACCTATTAAATCTAAAATTAATGCAGGATAAATTCCTAGTAGTATTGTCATTATAATTAATGGAGTCATTAAAAGTTTTTCGCGTACATCCATATCAGATATACCCTTTAAACTTTCTTTAACTAAATCTCCAAAAACAACCCTTCTATATAACCATAATGCATAACCAGCTGATAGGATAACACCAGTCGTCGCACCAAATGCGATCCATGTATTTGCCTTAAATGCAGCAGTTAAAGTTAAGAATTCACCTACAAAACCAGATGTTCCAGGCAAACCAACGTTTGCCATAGTGAAAAGCATAAATATTAATGCAAAAACTGGCATACGAATTACTAGACCACCGTAAGCATCTATATCTCGAGTATGCATTCTATCATAGATTACACCTACACCCAAAAACAAAGCTGCTGAGATAAATCCATGGCTAAGCATTTGGAATATGGCTCCATCTAAACCTTGCTTATTAAGCGCAAAAATACCCATTGTTACAAACCCCATATGGGCTACAGAAGAATACGCAATTAATTTTTTCATATCTTCTTGAACAAGTGCAACTAAGGATGTGTAAATGATTGCAATTACAGAAAGTGTCATCACAAAAGTTGCCATAACATCTGATCCGACAGGGAACATTGGTAAGCTAAATCTTAAGAATCCATATCCGCCCATTTTGAGCAATATAGCTGCTAAGACAACTGACCCCGCAGTAGGAGCCTGCACGTGCGCATCTGGCAACCAAGTGTGAACAGGCCACATTGGCATTTTAACGGCAAACGAAGCAAAAAATCCTAAAAATAATAGTGTCTGTATACCACCTATAATGGTTATTCCAAATATGATCATATTTTCAGATGAAAACTGATGCTGCATCAATGTAGGTATATCCGTAGTACCAGCTTCAAACCACATATAAATTATTGCGATCAACATTAGAACTGAACCAAGTAATGTATATAAAAATAATTTAAAGGCAGCGTATATGCGATCCTTACCACCCCAAATACCTACAATTAAGAACATTGGAATTAAGCCAGCTTCAAATACTACATAAAAAAGTATTATATCTAAAGAACTAAAAACAGCTAACATCATTGTTTCTAGTAATAGAAACATAATCATATATTCTTTAACCCGGCTTGAAACAGTCCAACATGCTCCGATAACAATAGGCATCAAGAACGTTGTTAGCATCACAAATAAAATACTAATACCATCAAGTCCAACTTTGTATTTCAATCCTGCCAACCAATTATATTCTTCCACAAACTGGAAACTTGTATTTGTTGGATCAAATTGAGTTAACAATGGCAAACTAATTACAAAAGTAGCTAATGTAGCAATTAAGGCTAGTATTTTTGCATTTCTTTGCGATAGTTCATCTTCACCTCTTAAAATAACAGCTAAGATTAGTGCTGCTAAGGATGGAAGGAAAATTACAATTGATAGAAGATTATCCATTAGTTAGACCCTCCAGTTAGAGCAAACCATGTAACAATCACAGCTACACCAATAACCATTGTAAACGCATAGTGGAATAAATAACCCGACTGCATTCCCTGATATTTACGAGTTAAAAGTGGGATAATTCCCAACGCTATCCCATTAATACCGCCATCAATTAAACTACCATCTCCTCTTTTCCAAAGGAAATTTCCTAACCATTTAGATGGTCGTACGAATATAATTTCATAAAGTTCATCAAAATACCATTTATTCAAAAAGAATAAGTAAACTGCATTTTGTTGTTTTGCCAACTTTGCAGGATTTTCTGGAGCCCAAATGTAGAACCACATCGCCATGATGAACCCAAACAACATAGCAAAGAAAGGAGAAGCTTTAACCCAATTAGCAACATAGTGTGCATCATGTACAACATGATTAGTTTCATGATTTGCGTATAGCGATGAACCAAAAAATTCTTCCCAGTGATCGCCAAAGAAATCTTCATACCAGATCATTCCAGAAAAAACTGCCCCTAGAGCTAGGACAGCTAGTGGGAGTATCATTACAAGTGGACTCTCATGTGCATGATCATGTGTGTGTGAATTGCCCCGGGCTTTTCCATAGAAGGTAAGAAATATTAGGCGCCATGAATAAAAACTTGTCATCGCAGCAGCTACAACTAACATAACAAATGCATATTGTCCGACACCAGTTCCTGCCCCATAAGCACTTTCTATTATTGCATCTTTAGATAAAAATCCTGCAAACCCATAGTGCGTCAATGGTATGCCAACTCCAGTGATTGCAAGAGTTCCAATCATCATTGCCGCAAATGTGTATGGTATTTTCTTTCTAAGAGCCCCGTAGTTTCTCATATCTTGTTCATGATGCATTGCATGAATTACAGACCCCGCACCTAAAAACAGCATTGCCTTGAAAAATGCGTGTGTGAATAAGTGGAACATTGCAGCACCATAAGCACCCACACCTGCGGCAACAAACATATAACCCAATTGTGAACAAGTTGAGTATGCAATAACACGCTTAATATCATTTTGGACCAACCCAACTGTTGCTGCAAAAAATGCCGTTGTTGCACCAATTAAAACAATAAAATTTGGAGTAAATGTTGCATATTCCATTAATGGAGAAAGCCGGCATACCATGAATACACCCGCTGTTACCATGGTTGCAGCATGGATTAGTGCAGATACAGGTGTTGGTCCCTCCATCGCATCAGGCAACCAGGTATGTAGCATCAACTGTGCAGATTTACCCATTGCGCCAATAAACAATAGCATTGTGATTACTTCTAGAGCATTTAATTGCCATGATAAAAATTGGAATGAAGTTTTACTTAATTCTTTAGCATTATGTGGATCTAGAACCTCAGAAAAATTTATACTTCCTGATAAGTAAAACAATCCAAATATACCTAATGCAAAACCAAAGTCACCAACTCTATTTACAATAAATGCTTTCATAGCTGCAGCACCAGCGGAAGGTTTACGATAATAAAATCCAATAAGAAGATAGGATGCAACACCGACACCTTCCCATCCAAAAAACATTTGCAATAAATTATCCGACGTTACCAGCATCAACATAGCAAATGTAAAGAACGACAAATAAGCAAAGAAGCGGGGTTTATAGCTTTCACCTTGTTTCCATTGTGGATCTTTATCCATGTATCCCCAAGAATATAAATGAACTAATGCAGAAACAGTATTAATGACAACTAACATTATGGCAGTTAATCGATCCATTCGAATGGCCCAATCAGCTGATAAGCTTCCACTTTCTATAAAACGGAAAAGAGAAATTGTATGGCCATCACCATGAAAATTAATGAATACAACCCAAGATAATATTGCAGATATGAAAAGAGCTCCAGTTGACACCATCATGGATATTTTTTCACCCAAAATACGATGACCAAACCCACAAATGATGGAACCGACTAGCGGGGCGAATAATAAAACAATTTCCATGAGTTAGCCTTTCATCACATTAATATCTTCTACAGCTATGGTTCCTCGAACCCTGAAGAAGCAGACTAGAATTGCTAATCCAATTGCTGCCTCTGCGGCGGCAACAGTCAAAATAAACAGTGTAAATACCTGTCCAGCTAAGTCATTTAAATGCGTAGAAAAGGCTACAAAATTTATATTTACAGCCAATAACATTAATTCTATCGACATGAGTATAACAATAACATTTTTACGATTTAAAAATATTCCAAAAATTCCAATAACAAACAATAAAGCTGCAACCGTTAAGTAGTGTTCAACTGATATCATAATCCCTGCCCCGGCTTAACCGTTATAACTTCCATTGCATCGGCTGGATCACGCTGCATTTGATCTACAACGCTTTGCCTTTTAACATCTGTGCGGTGACGAAGTGTTAAAACAATTGCCCCAATCATTGCTGTTAAGAGAATTAAGCCCGCGATTTGAAATAAATAAATATAATCACTGTAAAGTATTTGGCCTAGTGCCAATGTATTATGGGTTGTATCGATGGGTGGAGTGGGAGATTGTAGCAAACTCCCAGCTTCAGGAGCAACCTTCCAGTGGCTAATAACAAGACCAAGTTCCATTAAGAGAACTAATCCTATTGATGAGCCAATCAAAAAGTATTTCTGCATACCCGATTTCAATTCAACAAAATCAACGTCTAACATCATCACAACAAATAAGAAAAGTACAGCTACGGCACCGACGTAAACAATTGCTAGAAGCATAGCAACAAACTCAGCACCCATTAAAACAAACATAGACGCAGCCGAAAAAAATGTAAGGATAAGCCATAAAACTGAATGGACAGGATTACGCGCAACCACAACAAACAGTGCGGACATTACGGCCGTAATCGAAAAAAGATAAAATGCGAATAAAGTAATGGTCATTATTATTCCTAGCGATATGGTGCATCAAGTTCTAAATTGCGAGATATTTCAGCTTCCCAACGATCTCCATTGGAAAGTAATTTATTCTTATTGTAGAAGAGTTCTTCACGTGTTTCAGTTGCAAATTCAAAATTTGGCCCTTCTACTATAGCATCTACAGGACATGCTTCTTGGCAAAAGCCGCAATAAATACATTTAGTCATGTCGATGTCATAACGAGTGGTTCTTCGAGATCCATCTTCACGTGGCTCTGCATCGATTGTTATAGCTTGAGCAGGACAAACTGCTTCACATAATTTACAAGCAATACATCTTTCTTCACCATTAGCATATCTACGTAGTGCATGCTCACCTCTAAAACGAGGTGACAATGGACCTTTTTCGTGTGGATAATTTAAAGTTGCCTTTGGTTTAAAGAAATACTTAAGGCCTAGCTTCATGCCAATAAAAAAGTCCGCTAATAAAAAATATTTCCCAGCACGTACATAGTCAAATGACATTTTGATCTCCTCAGCGTTCTTCTCTAAAACATGTCATGCTTTTTATGAGTTAGCGCGACAGTGCCGTAATTATATAAATTCAAGCTTTCTTCAACAAAAAAGCACTCAATATTAACAAACTTTAGTAATTATTTAACAAAAATTCAGTCAAAATCATCAATAGTAAAATTGTTAGTAGTTTTATTCATTTTAATTCCGCATCAACCACCAATTGTCCAGCGTGCATAAGCACCTCCAAAAGCACCGTATTGAGCAAGAAAAGCAACAATTACGACCCAAACAAGTGAAAATGGCAAGAATACTTTCCAGCCTAACCTCATTAACTGATCATAGCGATACCGTGGGGTTATAGCTTTAACCATAGCAAATAAGAAAAAGAAGAAACCCATTTTAAGAACCATCCAAAGAGCACCATGACCTAAAAATGGTATATATTCTATCCATGCATCTGGAAGTGGCGATAACCACCCACCAAAGAATAATATTGTAGTAAGTGCACACATCAACCAAATTGCAATATATTCTCCTGCCATAAATAATAAAAATGGTGTTGAAGAATACTCGACTTGATAACCTGCAACAAGTTCAGATTCTGCTTCAGGCAAATCAAAAGGTGGTCTATTAGTTTCAGCTAGAGCCGATATGAAAAACAAAAAAACCATCGGTAAATGTGGTAACCAATACCAGTTCAGCAATCCATAAGATCCAGCTTGAGCCTCAACAATATTTATAAAACTTAATGAGCCCGTTGAAATAATAATACCTATGATTATGAAGCCAATTGAAACTTCATATGAAATCATTTGGGCAGCTGAGCGCAATGAACCAAGGAACGGATATTTGGAGTTGGAGGCCCAACCTCCCATTATTACTCCGTAAACCTCTAATGAAGACACCGCAAATACATACAATACAGCAACATTAAGGTCAGCGAGGATCCATCTGCCATTAAATGGTATTACCGCCCATGCTATAGCAGCAAGTATGAATGAGACTAATGGAGCTAAAAAGAAGACTGTCTTATCTGCACCAGCAGGAACGACAACTTCTTTCACAACATATTTCAATGCATCTGCTATGGTTTGCAATATACCCCATGGACCAACCACATTAGGGCCACGTCGCATTTGCACTGCTCCCCAAATTTTTCTATCACCGTATACCAATAGTAATAAGCTAATCATTACAAATCCAAGAACCAGTAAAGTTTGCCCTAAAACAGTTAAGAATATACCCAAATTAGTTTGGAAAAAATCCATTTTTAAACCCTCTATTCAGCGGCAACGGCCAAAGCGGCGCGTTCTTTTGTGTTTTTTGATAATTCAGCCATAACTTCTGAAGCCCTTGCTATCGGATTAGTCAAATAATGATCGGAAATAGCATATTTAAATGTGGCATCACCCAACTTAGTTACTTTAAGAGCTTTTCCTGAATTTTCTGTAACTTGATCAAAGTTATTTATTTCAGGAAATTCTTTAAACAATTCAGCTCTCAAAGAATTTAGGTTATCAAAAGGTAATTTAACGCCTAAAACTGATGATAATGCTCGCAATATTGCCCAATTTTCTTTTGCCTGACCAGGAGGAAAACTAGCTCTTTCAGCCATTTGAACCCGACCTTCTGTATTTACAAAAATACCACTTTCTTCAGTATATGCAGCAGAAGGTAAAATGACATTAGCTCCGTGCGCGCCACGATCCCCATGTGAACCTTGATATACAACGAACACATTCTCATTAGGAAGCTGTATTTCATCTGCCCCTAGGTTAAAAACAACATCAGCACCTTTTAATGCAGCATTAATTCCACCTTTTGTATTAAATCCAATATCCATGCCTCCAACGCGTGCAGCAGAAGTATGTAAAATCAGTAATTTTGAATTTGTTTTCTTTGCTAGATTTTGCACAGATGCTAAAACTGCTTCACCATCAGCTTCACATAATGCACCTTGGCCAAGTACAATAATAGATTTTTTTTCTGACAAACTATTTGAAATCTCATCAGCTAATAATAAATCCAATGATTTTCGATCATTACCGATGTGATCGTAAGAATATGTTAAATCGATTGGTTCACCAATTAATTTTATGTTAGCACCATTCATATATGCTTTTCTAATTCTTGCATTTAAAACAGGTGCTTCGCTTCTAGGATTAGTTCCAATTAGATAAATTGTTTCTGCATCATCGATATCAGTTATTTTTGCAGTCCCCACATATGCTGCCCTATTGTCAATTGGCAGCTTAGCGTCATCCACTCGACACTCCGTAATACCACCCAGATCTTTGACCATTTTCTTAAGCGCATACATTGCTTCAACAGATACTAAATCGCCTGCAATTGCTGCAATTTTTTTACCGTCCAATGCTTTATTAATTGTGGAAAAAGCTTCGTCCCAGGTCGCAGGTTTTAATTTCCCACCCTTACGAACATACGGCTGATCAAGTCGCTGACGGCGTAAACCATCCCAAACAAATCTAGTTTTATCTGAAATCCATTCTTCGTTTACATCATCGTGATTTCTTGGAAGAATTCGCATAACCTCGCGGCCTTTTGTATCAACACGAATATTTGATCCCAAGGCATCCATTACATCAATGGTTTCCGTTTTCATTAGTTCCCAAGGACGAGCAGTAAATGCGTAAGGCTTTGAAGTTAATGCGCCAACTGGACACAAGTCAATTATATTTCCTTGCAATTCACTATCTAAAGTTTCGTTAAGATATGATGTAATTTCAGAATCTTCACCACGACCTGTTTGACCCATCTGGGTGATACCAGCAACTTCTGTAGTGAAACGCACACATCTTGTACATGAAATGCATCGCGTCATTGTAGTTTCTACTAGAGGGCCCAAATCAAGGTTATCTACCGCACGCTTAGGCTCCCTAAAGCGTGAAAAATCTACGCCATATGCCATTGCTTGATCCTGGAGGTCACATTCACCACCCTGGTCACAGATTGGGCAGTCTAATGGATGATTAATTAATAAAAACTCCATGACACCTTCACGGGCCTTTTTTACCATTGGTGAGGTTGTTTTGATTTCTGGCAGTTCACCATTACGCCCACCTCGAACATCGCGTACTTGCATTGCACATGATGCTGCAGGTTTAGGAGGACCACCAACGACTTCGACCAAACACATTCTACAATTACCAGCAATTGTTAGTCGCTCATGATAACAAAATCTTGGAATTTCAACATCTGCAACTTCACAAGCTTGAAGGAGTGTCATAGCCCCATCAACTTCAACTTCTTGCCCATCAATAATGATTTTTCTTAGATCAGACATGTGCCTAATTCATCCTTAGTAGTTTGCCAATTTGGCTTTTGTTAACAATTTCCTCTTTGCCAAGCTCACAAAGAGAATTACTTTTTCTTGGGTTTATTCCTAATGAAAGAAAATATTTATTTACTCTTGATCTTAATATTTCTTTTTCAGCATCATTATCTATAAATTCACGTGTTTCTTTCATTGTGAAGCCAGCGTCTGTTGCATGGCCCATGAGACTCCAAACATAACTTATTCCGACCAAAGTATTTGCTTTTATAAAGGAACAGTTTTTCCTAATACCATGAGCAATTCCAATATTAAATAAACCCCTATTTATTGTGGCGACATCCCATAGAGCTGATTGTGAAAAAGCACTCACAGGATATATCATTATAAATCCAAATAATGTAAATGTCGCCAAACGCATTCATAAATCCTTTTTATTCTGCAGCAAATTGTGAAACTCGGCCATTACGTTTATGTTTAATACGGTCTTCAATTTCATCCCTAAAGTGACGTATTAATCCTTGAATAGGCCATGCAGCAGCATCACCTAAAGCACATATTGTATGACCTTCAACTTGCTTGGTGACATCTAACAACATATCAATTTCATCTGGTTCAGCATCACCTTTAACCAATCTATCCATTACACGCATCATCCAGCCTGTACCTTCTCTGCATGGAGTACACTGACCACAGCTTTCATGTTTATAAAATTTTGATAATCTCCATATTGCTTTTATGATATCAGTATTTTGATCCATAACAATAACTGCTGCTGTTCCTAATCCAGACCTTTGCTCCCTCAACCAATCAAAATCCATTATGGCATCACTGCAAATATCTGCTGGCAACAACGGCACTGAAGACCCGCCTGGTATAACCGCTTTTAGATTTTTCCATCCACCACGAACACCGCCACAATGCCGATCTAAAAGCTCCTGAAGGGGGATAGACATGGCCTCTTCTACAACACAGGGATTGTTAACATGACCGGATATGGCAAATAACTTTGTCCCATAATTGTTTTCACGGCCAAAGGATTTAAACCAGTCTCCTCCTCGGCGTAAAATTGTTGGAACAACAGCAATTGACTCAACATTATTAACAGTAGTCGGGCAGCCGTACAAACCAGCTCCAGCAGGAAATGGAGGTTTCATTCGAGGCATACCTTTTTTACCTTCAAGGCTTTCAAGTAAAGCTGTCTCTTCACCACAGATATAAGCACCAGCTCCATGATGCAGATAAATATCAAAATCCCAGCCTGATTTAGCAGCATTTTTCCCTAGCAAGCCTGCATCATAACACTCATCTATTGCCAGTTGAAGTGCTTCACGTTCTCGAATAAATTCACCACGGATATAAATATAGCAAGCGTTTGAGCTCATCGCAAATGATGCAATTAACGCACCTTCAATCAGAGCATGTGGATCATTTCTCATTATTTCACGATCTTTACATGTTCCAGGCTCGGACTCATCGGCGTTAATTACTAGATACGCTGGGCGGCCATCAGACTCTTTAGGCATAAAAGACCATTTCAAACCTGTTGGAAAACCTGCTCCGCCGCGTCCACGCAAACCAGAGTTTTTCATTTCATCAATAATCCAGTCATGCCCATTTTTAATAATTTTAGCCGTTTCAGACCAATGCCCACGAGATTGGGCACCTCTCAATGATCGGTCATGCATGCCGTAAAGATTAGTAAAGATGCGATCTTCGTCTTTTAACATCAGTTTATAACTTTCTTAGTCATTGGCGCCTGAGCCAAACTCTTATTAATACCATCAGAGACCAGGCAAATGCCGCTAATGCAAAAAAATCCAAAAGAAACACATAGCGTGCCTCTAATCCAATAAGACCACCAGCCCATTGTAAAGCCATCCATATAACCATCGTAATTAGAATAACTACAGAGGCTAATCGCGTTTGGCTTCGACTTTTTGTGTCAACGAGCTTCAAATATGGTCTCCAATTCTAATCGGGCCTTTCAGCCCAATCTTATTTTTTTTAATACTATGTTACTATTTTTTAGCAGTTGATTTTTTTTGTTTTTTAGCCGCTGGCTTCTTGGCTGCTGCTGCTTTAGCCGCTGGCTTCTTAGCTGCTGCTGCTTTAGCCGCTGGCTTCTTAGCTGCTGCTGCTTTAGCCGCTGGCTTCTTAGCTGCTGCTGCTTTAGCCGCTGGCTTCTTGGCTGCTGCTGTTTTAGCCGCTGGCTTCTTAGCTGCTGCTGTTTTAGCCGCTGGCTTCTTGGCTGCTGCTGTTTTAGCCGCTGGCTTCTTAGCTGCTGCTGCTTTAGCCGCTGGCTTCTTGGCTGCTGCTGTTTTAGCCGCTGGCTTCTTGGCTGCTGCTGTTTTAGCCGCTGGCTTCTTCGCTGCTGCTGTTTTA
>Ga0228629_1000402_pt1 | contig 11798 bp, 10 predicted proteins | sample 36DmetaG_FD_183022 | JGI IMG/M metagenome (GOLD analysis project Ga0228629, IMG submission 183022) | Seawater microbial communities from Monterey Bay, California, United States - 36D | ecosystem: Environmental > Aquatic > Marine > Coastal | place: USA: California | collected 2016-11-14
AGGTTGACTATATAGATGCTGACGGAGATTAAATAATCTTGATTTTAAATTTTGGAAACCTTTTATTCTTATTTGTCTAAAAAACAAGAATCCACTAGTCTAGCTTTATTTAGATTAGGCTTTGGTTTATTAATGACCTATAGCATTATAAGGTTTTGGCTAAAAGGATGGATTCAAATGATGTATATTGACCCTTCTTTTCACTTTACATTTTACGGATTTGAATGGGTTTCCCCAATAGGAAATTACACTTATTTATTATTCTTGGTATGTGGCTTGGCTGCTTTTTTTGTAGCAATTGGCTACCGATATTACATTTCCATTATTATATTTTTTCTGTCTTTTACTTACATAGAGTTGATGGATAAAACGACTTATTTAAATCATTATTATTTTGTTAGTATTCTAAGTTTTTTAATGATTTTTTTACCATGTAATTCATCTTATTCAATTGATTCCTATTTAAAAAAACAATCTATTAAATTTTGCCCACGCTGGTGTGTCGATTCCATCAAATTACTATTATTTATAGTTTATTTTTACTCTGGAATTGCAAAAATCAATAATGATTGGCTTTTTGAAGCTCAACCTTTGAAAATTTGGCTTACAACTGGTAGCTATGATTTTCCCTTAATCGGATCAAATTTAATGCAACAAGAATGGTTTCACTATTTCATGAGTTGGGGAGGAATGTTTTATGATCTTTTAATTCCATTTATATTGATTTACAATAGAACCCGAATATTAGGATTTGTTTTAGTAATTTTCTTTCATTTGTTTACAGCCTTACTTTTTCCAATTGGAATGTTTCCCTATATAATGATTATGTCCTCTTTAATATTCTTTAGTTCAAAAACCCACAAGAAAATTTTAGATTTTATTTTAAAACCAATAGCACTTAGAATTAATGATATAAAACAAATAGAGAATATAAAAATTCAAAAACAACCTTTAGGGTTATTTGTAGTTTGCATTTTCTTTATAATTCAGTTTTTATTTCCATTTAGGTACAGTTTATACCCTGGTGAATTATTTTGGAACGAACAAGGATACAGGTTTTCGTGGCGAGTAATGCTGATGGAGAAAAGAGGATACACAACATTTAAAGTTGTAGATAGCCAAAATGAAAATTCATTTTATGTGATGAATGACGATTTTTTAACAGAGTTTCAAGAAAGGCAAATGAGTTTTCAACCTGATTTTATCCTGGAATATGCACACTTTCTTGGAAAACACTACAAAAGTCAAGGTTTAAAGAATATTGAAATTTATGCTGATAGTTATGTGGCATTAAATGGACGAATTAGTAAAAGATTCATTGATCCAGATAGAGATTTGCTAAAAGAGAAGAGAGGATTTAAAAATAAAGATTGGATTATACCTTTAAATGAAAAAATTAATAGTTTATAGCATCTTATCGTTGATCCTTATTAACGAAACTCTATCACAAACAAGGGTTTCGGGGTATGTTTATGATCAAATCAACAACAATCCAATTGAAAATGTTGCAATTTTTGATAGTTACAGTGACAAGATATTTTATTCTAACCAAAAAGGTTACTTCGATTTTATTGCCGATAAAAATACTGTTGAAATTATATTTTACTCTGAGGGATATACTATTTTAAGTAAATTGTTAGAATCTAATTCAGAAAATTTAATTATTAAACTCCCATCTAAAGTAGAAGAACTAAACGAAGTTGTTGTTAGAGCAAATAGAAAAAAAATCTTTCAAATTAAAAGAATGAAGGATTTTGAAGGAACATCTGTTTATGCCGGAAAGAAAAACGAAGTCATCTTACTAGAACTTTCCATGGCTAATTTAGCATCAAATAATGCTCGGCAAATCTACAATCAAATTCCTGGACTTAATATATATCAGAATGATGATGCAGGTTTACAGCTAAATATTGGAGGTAGAGGTTTAAACCCCAATAGGACTTCGAATTTTAATACAAGACAAAATGGATATGATATAAGTGCCGATGCTTTGGGTTATCCTGAGAGTTATTATACTCCTCCTGCAGAAGGATTACAAGAAATACAAATTTTAAGAGGAGCAGCTTCACTTCAATATGGGACTCAATTTGGAGGTCTTATTAATTTTATAATGAAAAAACCTAATTATAATAAAGATTTAGAAATATTAACTCGAAACACAATTGGCTCTAATAATTTATTTACAAACTTTACAAGCCTAAGTTCAGTTGGAAAAAAAATAAATTATTACGGATATGTAAATTATAAAAAAGGTGATGGATTTAGAGATAATTCTGAATTTGAATCAACTAATACCTTTCAATATTTAGAGTATAAAATTAATGATACAACCCTTTTGAGTTCAGAGTTAACATATATGAACTATTTAGCTCAACAAGCTGGGGGCCTCAGTGATGACATGTTTAAAACCGATCATTTACAAAGCAATAGGGCTAGAAATTGGTTTGAAGTTGAATGGTTAATGTATAACCTTAAATTCAAAAAAGAATTTTCCAAAAAGACTAATTTTAGCTTTAGTTTTTTTGGACTTGAAGCTAAAAGAAACTCATTGGGCTTTAGAACAAATAGAGTTAGCCAGATTGACTCTGGTGAGGAAAGGGATTTAATCAAGGGAGATTTTTCAAATTTTGGATTTGAATCACGATTACTTACAAACTATAGTTTATTAAATAAAAAATCTCTTTTTCTTGTTGGATTAAAGTATTACAACTCAAATTCTTCAAGTATTCAGGGTCCAGGATCAAATAGTTCAGGTGCTGATTTTAATTTTCAAAACGTACAATACCCAAACTACAGCAACCAATCAAATTATAAATATCCAAATAAAAATATTGCAATATTTGCTGAGAATATTTTTTATTTAAATGATAAGATTTCTTTAACTCCAGGTTTAAGATTCGAGAACATAATTACTAATAGTGAGGGATATTATAGAAAAATTAATTTAGATGGAGCTGGCAACGTTATCTACAATCAAAAATTTGATGAAAATGATAAGAAAAGTAGAAACTTTTTATTGATTGGTTTAGGGTTCAGTTATAAAGCAAATAGAAATCTAGAACTTTACTCCAATTTTAGTGAGAATTACAGATCTGTAACTTTTGCAGATATCAGTACTATCAACCCTGCATATGCGATTAATCCAAATATTGATGATGAAAGGGGTTATACGTTTGATATTGGTTTTAGAGGAAATTATAAGAAAAAAATATCCTATGATGCTAATGTTTTCTTACTAAATTACAAAGATAGAATTGGTTTTGTTCAAAAAGTCTTCCAAGACGGAAATGTTAAAAGTGAAAGAGGGAATGTTGGTAATGCACGAATTAATGGAATAGAATCTCTTTTTGATTTTGACCTAAATGAGATGTTTTTAAAAGACAATGATTTTGATCTAAATTATTTTATAAACTATTCATACATAAACTCAAAATATTTAAAATCAGATCAGGTAGGTATTGAAGGTAAGTCTGTTGAATTCGTTCCAAAACATAATTTAAAAACAGGTTTAAAATTTGGATATAAAAATTTACTGCTTAATTTCCAATATTCATACATTTCAAAACAATTCACAGACTCATCTAATGCTGAAAGTGGAAATTTAAGCGGGGTTATTGGACAAATTCCTGAATATGGATTAGCTGACCTTTCAATTTCTTACAAACTAAAAAAAATAAAACTTGAAGCTGGTATAAATAATTTATTTAATGAAAAATATTTCACTAGAAGAGCTACTGGATATCCCGGTCCTGGAATAATTCCATCATCACCCAGAAATACTTATGTTACAGTTGAATTAAAATTTTAATGTACTAGTTTGCAAGGAATTGCTTAGAAAGATCTATTTTTTGAATCCATAAAAATAGTAACTGGACCATCATTTTCAATTTTAACAAGCATATCAGCACCAAATATACCTGCCTTTGGAGTTTTACTTAATTTTTTAGAAATTTCCTTTAAAAAATCATTATAAATATTTATTGCATATTCACTTTTAGCAGCTTTTATATAAGATGGCCTATTTCCTTTTTTTGTCAATGCATGCAGAGTAAATTGACTTATGATTAGTATCTCTCCATCAATATCAATCAATGACTTGTTCATTATTTTTTTTTCATCATCAAAAATTCGAAGTTGAGATACCTTTTGAGAGATCCAATTAATATCATTTTCATCATCACTATTTTCTATTCCTATAAACAAGACTATACCTTGATTAATATTTGAGATAACTTTATTATCTACTTCAACACTTCCTTTTTTTACTCTTTGAATTAAAGCTCTCATTTACTTAAAACTGTTAGTTCTAAAATTATCTTCATCATTATTTAAAAGACTCAGATAATTATTATATCTAAAATTAGATATTTGATTGTTTTCTAGAGCCTTCTTAATTGCACAATTAGGTTCATTATAGTGCAAACAATTATTGAACTTACAGTCACTACTTAAACTAGCAATTTCAGGGAAAAATCCTCCTATTTCACTTTTTTCAATGTCAATCAGACCAAAACCTTTGATTCCAGGACTATCAATTATTTTTGCACCATTGTTTAAGTCAAACATTTCTGCAAATGTTGTAGTATGTTGACCCTGTTCGTTTTGTTTAGAAATTTCAGAAGTTTTCAAATTCAGTTCAGAGTCCAGTACATTCATTAAGCTCGTTTTACCAACCCCACTATGTCCTGTAAATACTGAAACATTGTTATTCATAAATTTCTCTACTTTATCAATATTAACTCTTTTTTTAACTGAAATTTTTAAACATTGATAACCAATTTTAGTATAGGTATTGAACAACTCATCAATATATTCAACATCATCTTTACTGTATATATCTAATTTATTAAATAGAATTATAGTTTCTATTCCAAAAGATTTTGTAGATAATAAAACCCTATCGATAAAAAGTGTTGATGTATTTGGGTTAGATGGTGTTACAAAAAGAAAACAATAATCAATATTGGAAGCAATTATATGGGTTTGTTTAGAAAGATTTACTGATTTTCTAATTATATAATTTTTTCTTTTTTCAATTTTAGTAATAATTCCACGAGATTCACTTTCATCAATAATTTCAAATAAAACATGATCACCAACAGCGACAGGATTAGTACTTTTTATACCAAGCGATCGAAACTTTCCCTTAATATTGCATTTATAAACCGTTTGAGAATCAGTACGAACATCATACCAATTTCCAGTCGACTTATAAACTATACCTTTCATAATTGTCTAACTATTGATGACTTTTTCTTGATTATTAATAGATTCTTGGTGAATAGCCTTAAACATCCTTAAAACAAACTCTTCGCTTAATCCTTTTTTTTCACCCTCAAGAATCATATTTCCTAAAATTTCATTCCATCTTTTAGTTTGAAGAACAGCTACATTTTTTTTCTTTTTTAACTCACCAATTGAAACAGCTACCTTCATTCTTTTTCCTAGAGTTTCAAGTAATCCATGGTCTATTACATCAATCTGTGTTCGAAGTGTATTTAGTTGATTTTTATAATCTGCCTCCTCACTAGTTAAAGTTCTAATTTTTAAATCATTCATCATTTTTACCAAAACAGAAGGAGTAATTTGTTGAGCAGCATCACTCCAAGCATTGTCAGGGTCAATATGTGTTTCAATCATAAGTCCATCAAAATTCAAGTCCAAAGCAGTTTGAGATATATCTTGAAGAATATCACGCCTTCCAGCAATATGTGATGGATCACAAATTAATGGTATATCTGGAAATCTGTTTTGTAATTCTATTGGTAATTGCCACTCAGGATTATTTCTATATTTAGATTTTTCATAGGTTGAAAACCCTCGATGTATAACACCCAATTTTTTAATATTTGCTGAATATAATCTTTCAATTCCTCCAAGCCACAATGCTAAGTCAGGATTTACAGGATTTTTAACTAATACTATTTTATCAGTTCCTTTAAGAGCATCTGCAATCTCTTGAACAATAAATGGACTAACTGTAGATCTAGCTCCAATCCACAAAATGTCAATATCATATTCAAGTGCTAATTTAACATGACTCGCATTAGCAACTTCAGTTGCAGTTAATAAACCTGTTTCTTTTTTTACTTTATCTAACCATTTAAGACCTATAGCTCCAACGCCTTCAAACATTCCGGGACGAGTCCTAGGCTTCCATATTCCAGCTCTGTATACTGAGACGTCAGTATCTTTCAAATCATGAGCAATTTTCAATACCTGGTCTTCCGTTTCAGCACTACATGGACCGGCAATTACAAGGGGATGATTTAAGTTAAAATCATCAAGCCAAGTTCTCATTTCTTTTCTATTTTCCATCTTTTATTTTATTATTTAGTATTTCTTTAATTCTATTTGTATTATTTAATATTTCTGATAATTTGTCATCATTTTCATTTAAAATCAACTCTTTCAGAAGATTTAAATTTGAAACATACTCTTCAATAGCGGCTGCTAAATTAGTTTTATTTTGTAAAAAAATAGGTGTCCATGTTTTTGGGTTACTTTTTGCAAGCCTTACTGTTGATTCAAACCCACTTCCAGCCAAGTCAAAAATATTGTCTTCATTTTTTTCTTTTTCAATAACAGTTTTCCCAAGCATAAATGAGCTTACATGTGAAAGATGAGAAACATAAGCTACGTGAACATCATGAGATTTTGAATCCATGTAAATGGTTTTCATTTTTAAACCTTCAAATATTTCAAGTGCAAATTTTCCTAATTTATTATCTGTTTTCTCAAACTCACATATAATATTTGTTTTGCCAATGTAAAGACCTTTTTGAGCAGCACTAGGTCCAGAAAATTCTGTACCAGCCATCGGATGAGCAGCAAGGTAGTTTGATCTATTATTATGATTTTCTAAAAGACTACAAATAGCTTCTTTAGTTGATCCTAAATCAATCACTAAAGTTTTTTGACCAACTGTATCTAAAATTTTTGGAAGTATTTCAAGAAGATAATTAACCGGAACCGCAACTAAAACTAGATCCATTTCGCTTATTTTAGAATATTCTAGCTGGTGATCAATTAACCCGAGCTCTAAAGCTTTGTTTAGGTTCTCCTTTGACATATCCAAACCATAAATCACAGAATTTGGGTAGGGAATTTTTATATCTAATGCGAAAGACCCTCCCATTAATCCTAAACCAACTATTCCTATTTTCATAATTCTATTCTTTTAAGGGCTTCATTAATTTTAACTTCGTCGATACACAATGAAAATCTAATATATCCTTCACCGTTAGATCCAAAAATTGTTCCTGGGGCAATAAAAATTTTCTTTTCTTTAAGAAGAGTATCTATATATTGTTCTGAACTTTTTATATGATTGGGAAGTTTTGCCCAAACAAATAACCCTTTAGAATTTTTATCATATGAGCAATTGAGTTTATCAGCAATATTCCAAATTAATTTTCTTCTTTTAAGGTATACTTTATTTAAATCCTCAAACCAACTTTTATCTAGATTTAAGGCAGCTATGGCGCCTTTTTGGATTCCATAAAACATACCTGAATCCATATTGCTTTTTACTTTTAAAACCTTAGTAATATTGTCAGAAGAACCCACCAACATTCCTACTCTCCAACCTGACATATTGAAAGATTTGCTAAGAGAGTTAAGTTCTAAAACAAAATCCTTGTAACCCTTCACTTTAAGTAAACTTAAATAATCATCATTTAAAATAAAGCTGTAAGGATTATCGTTTATTAATAAAATATTATTGGTTTTTGCAAACTCTAAAAGTTTTTCAAATTGATCAAAATTTGCAGAAGCTCCAGTGGGCATGTGAGGATAATTAATCCACATTAACTTTACTTTTGAAAGGTCTTTATTTTCTAATTCTGACAGATTTGGAAACCAGCCATTTTCTTCTGATAAATTATAAAATATAGGATTAGCCTCAACGAGTTTTGTTACTGATAAATAGGTAGGATAACCTGGATTTGGAATCAAAACTTCATCCCCAGGGTTTAGAAAAGCTAAAGAAATATGCATAATACCTTCCTTTGATCCCATTAGAGGCAATACTTCATTTGAAGGATTTAATTCTACCCCAAAAAACTTATTATAAAACTTAGCCATGGCATCTCTAAGTTCAGGTAATCCCTGATAGCTCTGATATTTATGAGCAAATGAATCTGATAAACTGTTCTTAATTTCATCAACTACTTTAATTGATGGAAATAAATCAGGACTTCCTATTGCCATATTTATAACAGAATCACCAGATTGAATCATATTTGAAACTTCTCTTAACTTTTTAGAAAAATAATATTCTTCTACACTATTTAATCTGTCTGACTGTTTTATCATTTCATTTGGTTTTTATATAATCCTAAAACCTTTAACGATTCTGCTTCATTTTTAATTAAATCAATTGCATCATTAAAGTTTTCAATTGAACTAAACGTTGTATCAACAAAAAAAGAATATTTCCAAGGTATTTCAACAATTGGTAGAGATTGGATTTTGGTAAGGTTTAAATTATAATCTTTTAAAATACTTAAAACAGATGCTAAACTACCAGTTTCATGACTTAGCGAGAATTTAAGCGAAGCCTTATCAATTAAGTTTTCATTTTTAGAAAGTTCTTTAGAGACAATAACAAATCTTGTTTCATTGTTTTTTATAGTTTGAATATTACTCGAAATAATTTCTAAACCAAAAATTTTAGCTGCTTCAAAACTTGCTATAGCTGCAGTGTCTTTAATCTTATTCTCTGAAATTTGTTTTGCAACATCAGCGGTGTCTTTTTCTTCAACCAAAGTTATATGAGGATATCTCCTTAAAAATTTTTTACACTGTAAAAGTGCCATAGGGTGAGAGGAAACAAATTTTAAATCTTCAATTTTAGTTCCTGGAAAAACCATTAATTGGTGATTTATATTTATAAAATATTCTCCTACAATATTTAAACTAAAATCATCAATTAAAGCATAGTTAGGAATTATTGAGCCTGCTATCGAGTTTTCTATTGCCATAACCCCAAAATCAGAGTCATTATTACTAACTGAAATAGCTAAGTCATCAAATGATAAAAATTCCTGAACAGAAACTGAATCTCCAAAATAGCATTTAGCTACTTTATCGTGGTATGATCCTCGTATTCCTTGTATTCCTATTTTCATATTATCTTAAAAAAAAAGTCCTGATTTTGTCAGGACTTAGTAAAATATATTAATTGTGTAATTATATATAAAAAGGTCCTGACTCCTCTTCAAAATAGAAGAAGAAATAGAAACTTTGAAAAAAATAATTACGCTTCATTTAATTTTTTAAAATTCAAATGTAATATTAGTTATGGTAAAAACAAAAGCTATCATTGAAAAACACGTTAAAAGTCCAAGTCTAAAACTTTTTTTCTACTAAAAACTGAGGATAAAAGAGCATTTAATTGATCATATTCAATTAAAAATGCATCATGTCCGTGAACGGACTTTATAGTTTTGAAAAAAATATTATCCTTGATTCTACAGGCTTTGTAAAATGTGTCTCTATTTTGATAATCTGTGAAAAATAAATCAGAATCTACAGAAACGATCAATATATTTCCATTTACTCTTGAAATAATATCTTCAAATTTAATTTCACCTCCTCTTGTAATATCAATTTTAGATAATAAGTGATTCATTAATTTATATGAACTTAATTGAAATCTTTGTTGGAGTTTTTTACCATGATGAAGCAACCAACTTTCTACATTAAATATTTCATTATCATCACTTAAAGATCTATCAAACTTTTTTTGAAATGACAAGGGTGATCTATAACATAACATTGCATGAATTCTTGCATCATGAACTGGATTAGAAGAATTATTTAATATTTGTTTTTGTAATCTAGTATTAGCAAGTAACCAATCGCTAGATTTCCAATCCGATGCAATTGGAATATAATTTTTAGCAAGATCTGGATATAAAGCAGCCATTTCCCAAACTAAACCACCTCCTATTGAGCCTCCAATTATTGCATACAACTCTTCAATTTGTAATTTTTCAAGACCAATTATAAAAATTTTAGCTATATCTCTTAAAATTAAATCTTCGTAATTTTCAATAATAAACCCATCATATCCATTTCCAGGAAAATTGAACGCTATTACCGTATAATCGTTAGTGTCAATTAATTTTTCATTTCCAATAATTGAACTCCACCAACCATTTTTTCCACTAACAGTTGAATTCCCAGTTAAAGCATGATTAACCAGCACTATTGGTGCTTTTCCTAATGGTTTACCAAAAACTTCGTAAGAAAGCTCAATGTCAAAATTTGTCCCGTTTTCAGAGACGTAATTTTCAATATTGAGCTTTTTTAAATTTTTCATTGGTTTGATTTAAACTAATACTTTTGAATCAATCTTTGAGAAAGCTAATTCCAAATCTTTCTTTAAATCTTCAATATCCTCCAAACCAACAGATAATCTAATTAAATCACTTGTTACACCTGTTGAAGCTTGCTCTTCAACGCTTAATTGTTGATGAGTAGTACTTGCAGGATGAATAATTAGAGATTTAGTATCGCCTATATTAGCAAGAAGTGAAAAAACTTCTGTTTTATCTGCTAATGTTTTAGCAGAATCAAAACCTCCCTTTACTCCAAAAGTTATTAGACCACTCTGTCCTTTTGGTAAATATTTTTTAGCCAGAGAATTATATTCACTTGATTCTAGTCCTGGATAATTGACCCATTCCACTTCCGATCTGTTTTCTAACCATTTTGCTAGATTTAAAGCATTAGAACTGTGCTTATTAATTCTTATTTCCAAAGTCTCCAAACCTTGAATAATTTGAAAAGCATTAAATGGACTTAATGCTCCTCCAAGGTCTCGTAAACCTTCTATTCTAACTTTTGCAATAAACGCTGCAGCTCCTAACGCATCATGATATATTAATCCATGGTAACCAGGTGAAGGTTCAGTAAATTCTGGGAATTTTCCACTAGACCAATCGAATGTTCCGGCATCAATAATAACACCTCCAAGAGCTGTTCCATTTCCATTAATGTATTTAGTTAAAGAATGAATTACAATATTTGCTCCATGCTCTATTGGATTTAATAAAGCTGGACTTGCAACAGTATTATCCACAATGAAAGGAACCTTAGATTGCTTTGCATATTTAGATATTTCTTTTAAGTCTAAAACATCTAGTTTAGGGTTTCCTAAAGATTCTGCAAAAAATACTCTGGTATTTTCTTTAACAGCGTCCTGAAAATTTTGAGGATCTGATGGATCTACAAAAGTTGTTGTAATTCCTAATCTAGGAAGAGTTACATTCAATAAATTAAAAGTTCCTCCATATAGACTATTTGAAGCTACTATGTGATCACCTGATTTTAATAGCACCAAAAGAGCTGTAGATATAGCAGATGTACCTGAAGCAGTTACTACTGAGGCAATTCCTCCTTCTAAAGCTGCTAATCTTTGTTCTAAAACATCATTTGTTGGATTATTTAATCTTGTGTAAATATAACCTGGTTCAGCAAGAGCAAATAAATTTGCAGCATGATCCGAATTATTAAAAACATAAGATGTAGATTGATAAATTGGAACTGCTCTAGTTCCTTGGCTTAAGCTTGTATCATGACCTGCATGTAAAGCTTTGGTAGATAATTTTTGTTCACTCATTTTTATATATTTAATTAGTTATAAATTAAATTTATAATTAGATGTGATTTGACGTTAAATAGTTCTGAAGCTTCTGCTTTAGCACTTTTTTAAAGAGGTTGCAATCAGTCAAATCGATCCTCTAACAATAAATTAGACTTCAAAACTAAAATTAATTTTTTTTAAAACA
>Ga0228629_1000439_pt1 | contig 11239 bp, 9 predicted proteins | sample 36DmetaG_FD_183022 | JGI IMG/M metagenome (GOLD analysis project Ga0228629, IMG submission 183022) | Seawater microbial communities from Monterey Bay, California, United States - 36D | ecosystem: Environmental > Aquatic > Marine > Coastal | place: USA: California | collected 2016-11-14
TACCTCTTTCTCATGGTTTTTTTTCTTATTTTTTTGTTGAGTGTCCTTAGTAGGCTTGTTTTTCTTCTGGACAGGCATTATCAAAGAGATATTTGTTTATAAATATCTCGGTTTAATAGTTATAAAATTCTCCTTTTTTTTTATTTTCATTTTTTGATGTATATATAGTTTTAAATTATTCATAATAAGGTACACTCCTTTTAGTTTTGACTGACAACTTTTAGGATGTTTCCTTTATATGTTTGGAGTCCTTTTCGTTAATATAGGTTATACGTATTTAAATTGAACTGTTGAATATCCTTTATATTACTTTAGTCTATCCTGGGTTTTTGTAATTACCTCTATGTTTATTATCTTATTAATAATTAGAATTGATTTTTATTCTATTATTAAGGATTTCGTCTTTAATAATATATTTTTATACTTTTACAAACTATCTCTAATTTTATATTTTATTTTTTACGACATTTATATATTTTGTAATTTTTTCTTCACATTTTATTAATAGTTTTGGTTTTATTTACTATAATATGAGTTCCCTTTTTAATATTTTTTGAGAGGAGAATTATAGGAGTACTTCAATTAAGATATGGCCTTTTTATTTATTTTTTTAATGCCTTCTTTGTCTTTCTTAGTGATTTTCTAAAAATTTTAGGTAAATACAATCATTTCTTCTTCAGCTATAATTTTTTTCTCTTATATTTATGATCTATATTTTTTTTATTCATTACCGTTATTATTTTAATCATATTCCCTTTCAACACGTATGAAATTGTGTTGTACTTCTTCTTCCCCTTATTCTTCTTGGTTTGTATGTCCTTTATTCCCTTCCCTTTTTCTCTTTTTATATACTTTTCCAATTCCATATTCTCTTTTATAGGTAATATAAGATCTATTCTTCTCTTAATATCATACGAATTAGTCTTTGATTTTTGAATTTTAATACTATTTATTCTAAACTATCATTACAATATTGTATTATATTTAAATTTATTTCTTCTACCCGTTTGCTTTATATTATATATTACTTTTCTTTGTGATGCTTCTAGAGTCCCTTTTGATCTCATTGAAGGTGAAAGTGAGCTAGTATCTGGTTTTAATACTGAATTAGCTTTTTTATGATTTTTATTAGTATTTTTTGCAGAGTATATCATATTCTTCTTCTTCATCGTATTCACCTCTTTTTTGTTTAATATTCCCTTATTCATTACTCTATTTTTATTCTTATTTACTAGAGCTTTGTTAGTTAGATTTTTTTTTACTTTCATAATCTACTTATTTTGGTTTTATTATTTATTCTTTTTAACTTTTTATTTTTTTTACATATTAATAGTTATTATATAATGCTTTTCTATCTTTTATTTTTCTTTTATTTTTATTTTTTTCTAGATTTAATTTTATGTTTTTGATTAATTATTTCCTTTTATTTCCTACTTTTTATCAACTTTTTTTATTTATATAGTATTTTGGCTTCCTTAGTTATATTAATTTACATTGGAGGTATAAGTTTATTTCTATTTTTTTATATTTGTTTATCCTAATCACAAATTTGTAGTTTCTAATTTTAATTTTACAAATTAAAAACTTTTTTCTCGTTATGGTGACATAAGATATGTCATCATATTATTATTTTAAATGTTATTTATCCTCTTTTTATTTATTTTAATTACTTTAGTTTATTTTAATTCTTTATTTAATTTTATTATTTTCTTAGAAATGAATATATTTGTAGTCTTCTTAATTTACTTTAGTTTATATAGTTTTATAAATTTTTTTCTTATTTTATTCTACAGTATTATTGCTATATTTTTCTTTCTATTCTTGGTTATTATTTAATTCCATTTTATTAAATGGCCAATTCTAGGTGGCTATTTTGAGTCTTCCACAAAGATATCGCTTGACTCTATTTCTTTTTTTCCATTATTATGGGTTTCATAGGTTTTTTTTTACTATGTTATAATGAGGCTATCACTTTCTTGGAGTTATTCTTTTATCACCAATGGAGTAGTCTATTTACATTATGTTACTTTACACGCTGTTTATATGATTTTCTTTTTTGTCATGCCTTTTAGTATAGGAGGTCTTTCTAATTTACTTATTCCTTTATGTTTTAGTTTAGCTGATATGTGTTTACCCCGTATTAATAATCTTTCGTTTTGGATGTTAGTTTTTTCTTTCTGTTTAACTGTAATATCTTCTTCTATTTACTTGGGTGCAAGCTCTGGTTGGACCCTTTATCCTCCATATTCATCTTATCCTGGTTCTTCTTGACTATCCACCGATTTTATTATTTTTTCTTTACATTTAGCAGGTGCTAGTTCTATTTTATCTTCAATAAATTTTATAGTCACCGTTTTCGTATTGCCTATAAATTATAACTTCTGATTTTTCCAATATCCTCTTTTTATAGTTGCTCAACTTACTGTAAGTTTTCTTTTATTGATTTCTTTACCAGTCTTAGCTGCTGCAATTACTATGTTACTTTTTGATCGTAATTTTTCCACTTACTTTTTTAGTAATGTTAATGGAGGTGATGCTTTACTCTATCAACATCTGTTTTGGTTTTTTGGACATCCTGAAGTTTATGTTCTAATATTACCCGCCTTTGCTGTTGTTTCTCACTTCTTATCTTTTTCTATTAATCGTGCAGTACCTTTTTCTTATCCTGGCCTTAGTATTGCTATTATTGGAATTGGTATTTTAGGTTGTGTCGTTTGGGCTCACCATATGTTTACTTCTGGTATGGATATAGATACTAGATTTTATTTTGCCTCTGCTACCTTAATTATAGCTGTCCCTACTGGAATTAAAATCTTTTCTTGGCTATTTACCCTATTATCTGACTTTATAATATATAGTCCCCTATTAATTTGGGTTCTTGGTTTTATATTCCTTTTTACTTTTGGTGGCTTGTCTGGTATTGTGCTTTGAAATTGTCATTTAAATTTATTTTTCCACGACTGATACTATGTTATTGCCCATTTCCATTATGTTCTATCACTTGGTGCTGTTGTAGGTGTTTTTATTTCTTTATTTTTCTTCTTTCCCACTTTCTATAATTTAAGTTATTCTTATCTTAATCAAACTTCTATTTTTATCGTCTTCTTTATAGGTTCAAATGTTCTTTTTTTTCCTTTTCATTTTTTAGGTTTATGGGGTTTACCACGCCACTACTTATTATTTGATTTAAACTTTTTCTGTTTCAGTATCTCTTCTCTTTTTGGTCTAATTTTAATTCTTATTTCTAGTATCGAAGTTTGTTCGAGTATATTTTATAGAGAGGGCTTACTTTATTTCTCTTATTACATGGATTTATTTTTCAAATTAGATATTTTTGTAGAAAATAATGTACAATGTTTCTACAATCTTTACCTGATTTCTACAGAATAATGGTTTTTAGCTTTTTTCTATTTTCTTATATTTCTTTGCTTTTTCTCTGCATGGTCTTATTCTCTTTGATAATTTTTTGTTGTTTTAATTTCCTAGTAATTTTATATTAGTCTTTTAATAATGTCTTATCTTTCCCAATTAAGTCTATCTTTTTTCAGTCATCAATTTATTTTGGTTATTTGCGTTTTCATCGTTTTTTTTATTTCTATTATATTTGTCTTTCTCTTTTTCTATCAGCATAATAATACTATTTTCAACTCTAATTTTCTTCTTGAATACTTCTGGACTTTCATTCCTGTTGTTTTAGTAGTTATTTTGTTTTTACCTCTATTTTTTTTTAATAACTTTTTAAGTTCCGAGTTTGATTTTTGTTATTTTATAATTGGCAATCAATGGTTTTGGGATTTTATTTATTTAGATGATTTTGTTTACTCGACAAGTTTGTTTAATTATGATTTTATTTACAATAGTTATCCCACTGTTTACCTGCCCTGTCTTTATAAGTTGAATTTTTACTTAACTTGAAATGATGTTCTTCATGCATTTTCCTTACCCCATCTTTATACTATGATTGATTTGGTTCCAGGTACTTTGCACTCTTTAAATCTATTTTTTCCTTTTGCAGGGGTGTACACTGTTTACTGTGCTCAAATATGTGGTATAAATCACTCCGCAATGCCCTTTATGATAAATGCTCAATAATCCTTTTTTCTTTTATTTATTTATTTTCTTTTATTTATCTAGCTGTGTGTGTATAACTATGTATGTAATTCATATTCTTTTTTCTTAATTTAATTTTATTATTTCCAATCATAAATTTGTAGTTTCTAATTTTAATTTTACAAATTAAAAACTTTTTTCTCGTTATGGTGACATAAGATATGTCATTAAAATTTTATATTTAATGTTATGTATTTTATATATCTATACCTCTTGTTTAGTTATATTAATTTTTGATATTTCTATTTATATTGTTATTTAATAAAATCTTCTAATTTCTTTCTCATTTTAATTTGAAATCAAATTTTATTAAATATTCCACTAATTCTTGGTAGGGAGTTTTCTAATTTCGAAATAATAAAACAAGAAATTGAATTTAAAACAGTTTTATATGTTTTAAAAAATTATTTCTTTTATATATTGGTTTATTATTATAATTATTTATAATTTAATTTATATTAATATTTACAAGTTTATTAATATAATTAAGTCTTATATATTTGCCTATTAAATTTTATATTGTTATACTATTATTGTTAATAATGTATTTATTGTATTTACTTTATTAGGCTTCCCCTTTTTTTCTATAATTAATTTAATTATAATTATTGTAAAAATTAGTATTAGTTTTATCTATTTATATTTTTGTTTTAAAATTTATTCACTCAATAATATTTTATTTAATTTTTATCACAGATGTTTTATAAAAACTTAAGATTTAGTTTACTATGTTAAATTTGATAAGTGTAGATTATTAATTGTTTCTATTTAAATCCGTCGGTGTGTAATTTGAGGTCTAATGAACTTCGTTGTTAATCTTCGAATGTGGTAAAATTCTTATAATTATTGTACATAAAAATTACTTAAATTTTTAGATGATAAGACCCTTAAAGTTTAAATAAATAGGGCGAGTTCATGGTTTTTTATTAATTAAAATTTATAAAAATTATTATTTTATTTTATTACTTAAGGGCTAATGATAAGGCGTTGCGTTTTCGTATTCACATATTCTCGATGTTGTATAACCAATAATAATTAAAAAAGCTAGATCTTGATTTTTATTTTGACCGTTGGGCGATCAAAATTCGGTTCTTTATATGAGTTTAGAACGTATAATTACAGTTCGGTTTCTATCTAAAATTTGTTATTCCTATAAAAGATTATGAAAAGAAATTTTATTTATTATTTTTTCTTGAATTATGGTTTAATTTATTTATTTTTCATTCTTTGACTACAAAAAAATTTATTGTATTACTTTATTATTTTATCTTATAATATTTTCTTATTTATTATTTATAACTTATTCTATTGTTTAATAATTGTACCAGTTGTAGCGGTGTAACCCTTAACATTTATAGTTATTATCTTTATATCAAGCTTTTATTTTTCAAACTTTTTATTGTTTTTGTCCATATTATCTAATGTGTCTTGGTTATTTTTATTTCTGATTTACATAGTTTTAAAGAATATACATGGGTTTTTTATTTTAGTCAAAATTAAATAAAAGGTTTTCTCTTTATTTAGTTTTACTTAAAATAAGTAAAAGGCTTTTTCTTTTACATACTTAATAAAAATTTGTACGAAAGAAATTAATCATTATTATTTTAAATTATTTTTTATGCAGTGTTAACTCTATGCAATAGGTAGTACACACCAAAAGAATTTAAATTACCTGCCTAAACAATCTAGTGTCAGGGTTAAAGATATAATAGTCCTATGCGATTTTTATAAAATAAGTAGTATTATGGTTTATAGCGTTGAAACCCTATAAATTCTGATTATTATATTTTTTTTTGTATGTTATATACTCATCTCAATCTTTGAATTTTACCTATATTTATTTGATTCTTATTTTTTCTCCTTTTCAACTATTTGTGTTATTTTTTTTCTGCTTTTTGAATTTTCTGGGTTTTTATAATATTTGTTATAATATTTTATATGTTATATTTTACTCATTCCTATTCAGACACTCTAACTGAATTCTGATTTATACAATTTTTTTGTAATTCTCAATTCTTCATCTATTTTGTAGTTTCTGAGGTATTCTTTTTCTTTGGTATTTTTTGGTCTCTATTTTGGGTTATTTTTTCTTATGACTCTTGTTTCATTTTATCCTTAAGTCTAATTAATCCATTTGGTCTAGCACTTTTTAATACTTTTTTACTCTTAACTTCTTCTACATTCGGAGTTCTTTTCCACTTAAATTATTTAAATTTTAAATACGATCAAAATCTATTGCTTTGTATTATTTTTGGCATATTTTTTATTGTTAATCAATATATTGAATTTAGAATCTGTTTTTATACCATTTCAGATTTTTCTTTCTGTTCTGTGTTTTTCCTTGGTACTGGTTTTCATGGTTTCCATGTTTTAGTTGGTGTCATTTTCTTATTATTAAATTTAATATATTTTTCCTTAAATAGGTTTTACCTTTTATTTTTTTTAAATTGTAGCCTTCTTTATTGGCATTTTGTTGATATTATTTGGTTATTTCTTTTCTCTATTATTTATTGTATAGTATTCAATCTTTATTTATAAGTTATAATTAAATGTTTTTTTTATATTATTTTTTCATTTTATTTTATTCTTATATAAATATATTTTATTTTCTAATAATATTTGAGATATGATCTATTGCATTGATCCTAAATTTTATATGACATTTTTGATTTGTTTTTTATCTTATTTTAGTGTTAGATTTTTTTATTTGCTTCCTTTTAATAAATTTTTATTTTAATATCTTATTCTCCTATTTTTTAGTTTTTGGGTTATTTAGTCTCTATTTTTTCTATTTTTTTATATTGCCTTTTTACTTGTATAATAATAAGTTATATATATTTTATTTTTGATTATACCATAAGTACTATATATTATTCTCTGTTAAATTGTTATTATGTTTATCCAATATTATTTTATATCTAATTATTTTTCTCATTCTTTTCTTTTTTTTTAATTTTTCTTTAAATTTTATTTTATTATTTTCTTATCTATTTTACTTTACAGTATATATTATTTGATTAAATATTTCTTACTTTTTTCTTTTTGAATGGATCTTATTTTATATTCTTAATCTTTTTGCGTTAGTATTAATTATTTATTTCTATACTCTTATTACATTTTTAGGCATACCTGGTACTTCTTTATTTTTTTTTAATTTTGTATTTTGGTTTTTTTTATTGAATAATTCATATTTCATTTCTTTTTTGATTTGTGTAATCTATCTTTTATTTACCCTGAATGTATTAAAATTATTCCTTAACTTTTAAATGCTTTTTCTTGTTTTTTTAATCTTGATATATGTATTCATAAATCATTTTTCCCAATTCAAAATCCATTTTAACCTATTTTGATTCCATGCTGGCTTTGCCACTAATATTTACTTTACTCTATCTTTATACTTCTTTTTTTTAATGTTATTTATATTATTTGCCTTCTTAGAGATTGAAATAAATTTTATTTGGTTCCTTTTTATATCTTTCGACTTTTTCTTAAATAAATTATTGTTCTACATATTTTGTATTCTCTTTATTATTTTAACTTTATTTTATATTTTAGAGCTAGGTTTTTTATTTTAATTCGATGTATTTATTCTTTTTTCAATCTTTATTTTTTTTAGTTTTTAATTTATTTATGTTTTACAATTTTTTTAGAAGAGAAGTTTTTTTTATAGTTTCTATTATACTTCTTTTTAATCTTCTCTTTATTTCCAATATTTATGTTTTTTTTGTTGTCTACGAATTTCTAATGTTCCCCATTTTAGTCTGGACTCTACTATCTAGTTCCATGCACTTTATTTTATCCCGTTCATTTATATTTTTATTCTTTCTTAGTTATGTCTTAACTTTTTTCTTCTTTTTATCTTTTTTATTATTAAGTTTTTCTTTTGTTGTTTATAATTTTATTTTTTTTATTCTTTTTTCCTTATCCTTTCTGTTTAAAGCACCTTTATTTCCTTTCTTTAATTGGTTAATTTTTCTTCATGTTTATGCCAGCACTGGTATTTCTGTTTTTTTAGCTAGTTTTTATTTGAAATTATGAGCTTTATTTTTTTTATTTTTTTATTTTTATTTAAATTATAATTTAATATTATATTTTAGTATTTTAACTTGTATTTTAGTCTTATTTTTTATTGTTTTTGAAATTAATTTTAAAAGATTAATAGCTTTTGGTAGTATTTTTCATTGTTCTATATCTCTTATGTTTATTTATTTTTCTTATATTATCCAGCTAAAATCTTTATTGATTTTATTTTTTATTATACATTTTATTCATGCTTTTTGCTCAGGTTTATTCTTCTATACTTTTGGTATTTTGTATGAATTTTTCCACGTAAAGACTTGGGTTGCTTTCTGTTCTTTTTCTAAATTTTGAAATGAGTTCATATTCTTTGTCTTCCTCCTAACTATGGTTTATTTCTCTTTTCCTCTGTTTTTTACCTTTCTAGTAGAACTGACGATTTTAATAAATATAAATTCTCAGTTTTATTTTCTTCTTTATTGTTTTTTGATTTTTACGAATTTTATATTTCTATTCTTAAATTTTAAATTTTTTTATAATTCTATATCTCTTGTTCTCTTATCTTACTATTTAGCGGTTAAAAATTACTTCTCACTTGTCTTAGTATTAATAACATGTGCTTTTTTATCCCATTGTTTTTAAATTAGTTTAATTCTCATTGTTTCAGTTGTTTAGTTTTATAGAATTATTGTTTAGGTGTGAACTTATATAATTAAAATTTATACATTGTTCTAGTATTTTATACTTTCTTATAAGTTAATATTCTTATTTCCAATTATAAATTAGTATTTTCACAACCTTAAAGTTATATCTGGTTTTTTTATACTTTGTATTCTGCTATGCCTTCTAATTTAAATTTTTCTTTTAATTTTGGTGTTATTCTATTAGCGACTTTAATATTTTTACTATTAACAGGTTTTCTATCTGTTTTATTCTATTCTAATAACTTGGAATTATCCTTTACTACCTTAATCCTTGGAGGCTACAATAATTTTAATTATTTCTTTTTAAGAGTTATGCACAATACTTTTGCTAACATGTTTTTTATTTTCATTTATCTACATATAGTTAAATCTTGGTTTTACACTTCTAATAATAATATGCTAGTTCTTTTAGTAGGTATTATTATATACTTCTTAAGTTGTGCTATCGCTTTTTTTGGGTATTGTTTACCTATGGGTCAAATGTGATATTGGGCTGCTATAGTTATATTTTCTCTTTTATCCATTTTACCTTATGGTAATCTCATAATACTATATTTATTTGGTAGTTTTTCCATTTCCTCAAGAACTCTATCTATATTATTTTTTCTTCATTTTATTAGCCCTCTAATTCTGACTCTTTTAGTTGGAGTTCATCTTTTATCTTTACACTGAAGTCTTTCCTCTACCACTTCAGATTTTTTAGACTTGGTTTACTTCTACCCATATTATCTTATAATAGATCTATTCATCGTTTCTGTTTATGCTTTTTTATGTATTCTTGTTATTTTCTTCTTCTGATTTTATTTTTTTGAATCTGCTAATTTTTTGGCTTTTAATTCTTTAGTCACTCCTTTACATATTTATCCAGATTGGTTTTTATTGTTCCCTTATGCGTGTCTCCGTTGAATTGATTCTAAGCTGATTGGTGTTTTTTTATTATTATTCATAATTTTAAATCAATTTACTTTACCAGTTATTGCTTCCTATTTCAAACTATTTCATTTTAGTATATTAAATATCCTAATGGTTTGTATGTTCATTTTATTAACTTTTTTTGGATGATACCCCTCAGTTTATCCCTTTGATTATTATGTTGTTATCTTCCAGTTTGTTACATATACTTTAGCTTTTTTATTTTTAGCTTTATATTTATTTAAGTCTATTTTGTTCTGAAATTTATAAGATTCTTTTTCTATTATTAATGTTATTATGTTTATCTACTTTTTTTCTTTTTTTATCTATATTTTTTTTAAGTTATTCAAATTTTAATATTTACTCTCTTTACCCTCTGTTCATAATTCTTTTAATTTTAGTTATATTTTTTTCTAATTGTTTCACTCTGAGTCAAGGTTCTTTATTTTTTGATTATATATCTATTTCACATTTTTCTATATTTTCCAATTTTAATTTTATATTCTCTTTTATAGTGCTGCTCGTATGTGTTATACTTTTAGGTTTTATTTTAGCTTATTTTAAGTGATTTTATTTTATTATGTGGTTTCTTTTATTGTTTTTCCTCTTCTTTTTTTCTATCAGTTCTTATGTTATTTCTTTCAACTACATTTTAATGTTTCTATTTTGGGAATTAATGGGTGTATGTTGATTTTTTCTTATTTCTGCTTTCTTCTTTAGAATCAAAACTAGATTTGCCTCTTTTGTTGCTTTCTTTTGGAACTTATCAGGAGATTTTGCACTTTTACTATATTTAATTGTATCTATAATATTATATTGAACCCTCACTATAAGTTTTAACTATTACTTCATAGTTAGTGCCTTCTTCTTAGTCCTAGCAATCTTTGCAAAATCTGCAGTCTTCCCTTTACACACGTGGTTGTATTATGCCATGGAGGGTCCCACCCCTGTATCAGCATTTTTACATGCTGCTTGAATGATTACAGCTGGTGTTTATTTATTTTTTATCTTTCCTATTTATATTGGATCCATCTTATATTTTTTATCCCTCTTCTGAATTCTATTCTTTTCTTTCAATGCTATTTATTTCTACGATTTAAAAAGGATCATAGCTTCATGAACTGGTAGTCAGATGGGTTATATTTTCCTATTTTTCTCTCTGGGTTATATTTTAAATGGGTTGCTATTATTCTGATATCACGCTGTCTTTAAGTCTTATTTCTTTTTCTTAGCTGGTTTTATAATATCCTCGTTATTTGATTATCAGGATTTCCGTTCTCAATTTACCTCTTTCTCATGGTTTTTTTTCTTATTTTTTTGTTGAGTGTCCTTAGTAGGCTTGTTTTTCTTCTGGACAGGCATTATCAAAGAGATATTTGTTTATAAATATCTCGGTGTAATAGTTATAAAATTCTCCTTTTTTTTTATTTTCATTTTTTGATGTATATATAGTTTTAAATTATTCATAATAAGGTACACTCCTTTTAGTTTTGACT
>Ga0228629_1000460_pt1 | contig 10998 bp, 8 predicted proteins | sample 36DmetaG_FD_183022 | JGI IMG/M metagenome (GOLD analysis project Ga0228629, IMG submission 183022) | Seawater microbial communities from Monterey Bay, California, United States - 36D | ecosystem: Environmental > Aquatic > Marine > Coastal | place: USA: California | collected 2016-11-14
CCAATTTTAATAAAACCAAAACTAGAAGAAATTTTTAATTATCGACAAAAAAAAATAACTGAAATTTTTGGAAAATTTAATAATTAATGGATAAAATTTCAATATTTTGGTTTCGAAGAGACCTACGATTACATGATAATGTTGCATTATTTAATGCTCTAAAATCAGGTGAAAAAGTACTTCCAATTTTCATTTTTGATACTAGTATTTTAGATAAACTACCTAAAAATGATGCTCGTGTTTCTTTTATTATTAAGGAATTGAGATCTATGAATGAACATTTAAAATCATTTGATGCATCTATTGATATATATCATGGAAAGCCAATAGAAGTTTTTGAGTCACTTATTAAAAAATATCCAATAGCAAGTGTATTTACAAATCATGATTATGAACCTTATGCTATTAAAAGAGACCAAGAGATTAAAGAGTTATTATCATCCGAAAATATAAATTTTAATTCTTTTAAAGATCAGGTAATTTTTGAAAAAAATGAGATTACTAAAAAAGATGGTAATCCATATGTTGTTTATACACCCTATTCAAAAAAATGGATTGAAGCGTACGAACAAATCAATCACACCCATTATACATCTGAAGACTTACTAAGCCAACTATATACACAATCAAAAGCGAAAGAACTTACATTAGAGGAGTTAGGGTTCTAGGAAACTAACACCCCAATTAAAAATTATATTTTTAATTCAAGAATTATCAACGAATATGAAGAAACTAGAAATTTTCCTGCTCTAGACAACACCTCTAAACTAGGCCCTCATCTCCGATTTGGCACAGTAAGTGTGCGTCAAATGGTATCAAGAGCTGAGGAGCAAGAAAACAAAACTTTTCTCAAAGAGTTAATATGGAGAGAGTTCTTTATGCAAATATTATGGCATTTCCCTCACACACACAAAGATTCATTTAAGCCCAAGTATGACAGGATTATTTGGAGAAATAATGAAGATGATTTTAAAAAGTGGTGTAATGGAACTACAGGATACCCAATGGTAGATGCAGGAATGAGACAACTGAACAATACTGGTTTTATGCATAACAGAGTTCGTATGCTAGTAGGCAGTTTTCTTTGTAAACATTTATTAATAGATTGGAGATGGGGTGAAGCTTATTTTGCAGAAAAACTACATGATTATGAGATGTCTAGTAATGTTGGTAATTGGCAATGGGTTGCTGGAACAGGAGTAGATGCTTCTCCTTACTTTAGAATTTTTAACCCAACTAGCCAAATAAAAAAATTTGACAAAGACTTTTCATATATTAAAAAATGGGTTCCAGACTTTCAAGAACTCACCTACCCATCTCCAATGGTAGATCATAAATTTGCAAGAGAACGGTGTTTAAAAACCTATAAAGAGGCACTAGCATAGAAATTTATGTATGAAAGATACTATCACAAAAGAGTTATAACATTTATATTTGCATCAATTCGGGATGTAGCTTAGTCCGGTTAAAGTGCTGGTCTGGGGGACCAGAGATCGGAGGTTCGAATCCTCTCATCCCGACAAAATAAAACGAAAAATCTTCGTATAAAGTTAACTTTCTTTAGGAGATTTTTTCGTTTGTTTATTTAAATTAAAGCGATGCTTTAATTTGCAACTTAAAAATGGAGGATCATGAAATAATCTTCTTATCCCGACTAAAAGTAAAAATTAACCTCTTTTCTCTAGGTTCTACATCGAGTTTTCTATGATTTTTTATTATTTACGAAAGAAGCCTCTTAATAAACTAATCAATTATTATTTTGTTAAATTTGTGTATAATTATTTGTCAAATTAATAAGAAAATTTAACAATGCTTGTAATAGGTATAGCTGGAGGAACAGGAAGTGGTAAAACAACTGTTGTAAATCAAATTTTAAATGAATTACCCGAAGATGAGGTCTGCGTTATTTCGCAAGATTCTTATTACAAATCTACTGACAATTTATCCTATGAAGAAAGAATAAAAATAAATTTTGATCATCCTAGAGCCATTGATTTTGAATTGTTAGAACAGCATATTATAACTTTAAAATCTGGAAAAGAAATACAACAACCTATTTATTCTTTCGTGACACACAACAGAACAACAGAAACGTTAAAAACTCAATCCCGAAAAGTTGTAATTGTAGAGGGGATTTTAATTTTTAATAGTAAAAAATTACTAGATCTGTTTGATATAAAAATATTTGTTCACGCAGACGCAGACGAAAGATTAATTAGACGAGTAAAAAGAGATATAAAGGAAAGGGGTAGAGATATTGATGAAGTTCTAAATCGATACAAAGAAACTTTAAAACCAATGCATCAGCAATTTATTGAGCCTACGAAAAGCTTTGCAGACATTATCATACCAAATGACAGATACAATACTGTAGCTATTGATATTGTTAGAACTGTAATAAGTGAACGCCTATAAAATATGGTTTCAAAAAAAATAAAAGAAAATAAACTTTTCAAGTTTTTAACCAATTCATATGTTATCATATTTAGTAGCTTTCTAGTATGGATGTTTTTTTTTGACACCAATGTTCAGTTAAATAAAGAGTTTAAAAAAGAAATTAAAGAATTAAATAATACCATAAACTTTTATAAAAAGGAAATTAGTAAAGACAAAAAAACAATTACAGAACTTCAAGACTCTCTTCAACTTGAAAAATTTGCTAGAGAGCAATATTTAATGAAAAAAGAAAACGAAGATATTTACATCATAGAATTTGATACCTTAAGAAAATAAATGGATAGTTTTTTGTTCAACGATTTTGATCCCATAACTACAGCTGCTTGGAAACAAAAAATTCAAGTAGACCTTAATGGACTTGATTATAATGAATCCTTGATATGGAAATCAAATGACGGCATTGCTGTAAAACCATTCTATACCAAAGAGGATAGACATTTATCAAAGATTTCTTTACCTGATGTTGGCTATAATATTTGTCAGACTATTTTTGTAGACAATATAGAAATTGCCAATAAATTAGCTTTAGACAGTATAGAAAGAGGGGCCACAGCTATTCAGTTTATTGCAAATAAAAAATTTAAATACAAGTTTCTACTAGATAACATAGATATAGACAAAATATCCTTATACCTAAAACTTGAGTTTCTGGATGCTACTTTTGTTAATGATATCCATAATTATTACAACAATAGTCATATCTATTTTCAGATAGATATTATAGAGAATTTAGCTTCTAGTGGAAATTGGTACACCAATATGAACTCAGATATAGCTGAGACCAAAAAATTCATATACAACTCAAATAACTCTATTAGTGTTAATGCATCTTTATATCAAAATGCTGGGGCCAGTATTATTCAAGAATTGGCTTATGCATTAGCTCATACCAATGAATATATTGAGATTTTTGGACCATCTATTATTACAAAAATTCATTTCAATTTTTCAATCGGAAATAATTACTTCTTTGAAGTTGCAAAATTAAGAGCCTTCAGAATATTATTAAATACTTTGTTAAATGAATATGAAGTTGATGATGTTACCGCTCATATTTTCTCAAAACCAACTTTACGTAATAAAACAATATATGACTACAACGTAAATATGTTAAGAACCACAAGTGAATGCATGAGTGCTATTCTTGGAGGTGTAAATACAATTTCTAATATTTCTTATGACTCAATCTACCACAAATCAAATGAATTTGGAGAACGGATTGCAAGAAATCAGTTATTAATTTTAAAAAATGAAGCCTATTTTTCTGATGCTCATAAAATTACAGATGGTTCTTATTATGTTGAAAGCTTAGAAAAACAATTTGCCGAAAAAGCACTGCAACTATTTAAGCAAATAGAAAAAAATGGTGGCTTTTTAAGCCAACTAAAAAAAGGAGCTATCCAAAGAAAAATAAATGAGCATGCAGAAGAGGAACAAGAAAGATTTAACCAAAACAAAACCATACTTTTAGGCACTAATTTATTACCTGAACTAACAACTAAAATGAAGCATGAGCTTCAACTATATCCATTTCTAAAAACGAACAATTCAAAAACATTAATTCCCCCAATTCTTAAAAAAAGATTGTCTGAACAACTAGAACAAAAGAGATTAAAAAAGGAATTATGATTAATGATAAAATAAAAGAGTTGCAAACACTAATCATTCAAAAAAAAGACTCGGCAAAAACACTAAAAAAAAATATTAAAAAACACTGTTTATTTTTTTTAATATTATTTTATACAGTGGTGTTTGTTTTTTTAGAATTTAGCTACTTAATTACAAGTTATAATTTTTCAAAATTCTTAGCTATCGATATTATTATGTTTTCATTACCGATGATCATATTTTTATTAATGATCTATTTTATTGTATATGGGTATAGAATCAAAAAATTAAATAAAGAAATTAAAAACATGAATGTAAAGCTGTATCAATTTACAAAACTTGACAATGGCTAGAAAAACACTTCAAAATCTATCATTAAATCTTCAAAAAAAGACAAATCATAAAAGCTTTAATCATGAAGATTTTGGAGCTGGTATAGCTCCAAACCTACGAGGTCCATACTCTACGATGTATGTTAGAAGACCATGGACTATTAGGCAATATGCAGGATTTTCCACAGCAGAAGAGAGCAATTCATTTTACAGAAGAAATTTAGCTGCTGGTCAAAAAGGTTTGTCTGTTGCTTTTGACCTAGCAACTCATAGAGGGTATGATTCCGATCATGAGCGTGTAGAGGGAGATGTTGGAAAAGCTGGTGTTGCTATTGACTCTGTAGAAGATATGAAAATATTATTTGAGGGTATTCCTTTAGATAAAATGTCTGTTTCTATGACTATGAACGGGGCTGTATTACCAATATTAGCATTTTATATTGTAGCCGCACAAGAACAAGGAGTTCATGAAATAGATTTATCAGGAACTATTCAAAATGATATCTTAAAAGAGTTTATGGTTAGAAATACGTATATCTATCCTCCAACTCCATCTATGAAAATAATAGCAGATATTTTTGAATATACTAGTGAAAAAATGCCAAAATTTAATTCAATTTCAATTTCAGGATACCATATGCAAGAGGCAGGTGCTACTCCCGAGATTGAATTAGCCTACACGCTAGCTAATGGATTAGAATACATAAAAAAAGGAATAGAGACAGGAATGAAAATAGATTCTTTTGCGCCAAGATTATCATTTTTTTGGGCTATAGGAATGAATCATTTTACTGAAATAGCAAAAATGAGAGCTGCTAGAATGCTTTGGGCAAAATTGGTCAAAGAGTTTCATCCAAAAAATCCAAAATCACTCGCATTAAGAACACACTCTCAAACAAGTGGATGGAGTTTAACAGAACAAGATCCATTTAATAATGTAGCAAGAACAACAATAGAGGCAATGGCAGCAGTTTTTGGCGGCACACAAAGTCTTCATACGAATGCTCTAGACGAAGCCATCGCTTTACCAACAGATTTTTCTGCAAGAATAGCAAGAAATACGCAAATATATTTACAACAAGAAACTCACATTACAAAAACTGTAGACCCTTGGGCTGGAAGTTATCATCTAGAACAACTGACTGAAGATATAGCAAACAAAGCATGGCAATTAATCCAGGAAGTAGAAGAATTAGGTGGAATGACAAAAGCAATAGAAAAAGGAATTCCTAAAATGCGTATTGAAGAAGCTGCAGCGAAAAAACAAGCAAAAATAGACAGTGGGCAAGATATTATTGTTGGTGTAAATAAATTTCAATTAAAAGAAGAAGATCCTTTACAAATATTAAATGTAGATAATGAGGCTGTTCGGAGATTACAAATAAATAGACTTTCAAGTTTAAAGAAAAATAGAAATTCAAAAAAAGTAAAAGAAATACTTACAGAGATTACAAAAAACGCAAAGCTACACATTCAATCTAACGACCATGAGTCTCTTAAAAGGAAAAATTTATTACATTTAGCTATAAAAGCGGCTAAAGAGAGGGCTACTCTAGGAGAAATATCAGATGCCTTAGAGGTTGCTTTTGGTAGACATAAAGCAATACATAAAACAATTTCAGGAGTGTATAGTAAAGAAATAAAAAATAATAAATTATTTAAAGAAGCTACAGAACTCATAGATAAGTTTGCAGAACTGGAAGGAAGAAGGCCGCGTATTATGATTGCTAAACTTGGTCAAGACGGACATGATAGAGGTGCAAAGGTAGTAGCTACTGCCTATGCAGATTTAGGATTTGATGTAGATATCGGTCCATTATTTCAAACCCCAAAAGAAGCTGTAAAACAAGCAATAGAAAATGATGTACATATCCTTGGGATTTCTTCACTAGCAGCAGGTCACAAAACATTAGTTCCAAAAGTAATCTCTGAATTAAAAAAATATGAAAGAGAGGATATTATGGTAATTGTTGGAGGTGTCATACCTGCTCAAGATTATCAATTTCTTTTTGATTGTGGAGCTGTAGGTGTATTTGGTCCTGGAACAAAAATTGCTCAAGCTGCCATAGATATGATTACTATTTTAATTGATTCTATTAAATAATTATAGTATATTAAACCTCATTAATTTTAAAACAAAAATTTAAAATGAAAAAACATATACTTTTAGTCGTAATACTTTTAGTGTCTATGACTACTAATGCCCAAAAACGGATGTCTAAAAACAAAAAGGCATTGGTAAACTCCATCGAGAAACATAAAAAAAATCTTATTGAAATAAGTGATAACATATGGGAAGCGGCAGAACCAGCATTATTAGAGTTTAAATCTTCAAATTATTTATCAGACTATGCAAAAGAAAATGGATTTACTGTAAAAAAAGGTGTTGCAGGAATTCAAACAGCTTTTGTAGCTGAATATGGTTCAGGAAAACCAATCATCGGAATCATGGGAGAATTTGACGCAAACCTTGGAATATCTCAAAAAAAACAGCCTATCAAAGATCCTCTTGAAAAAGGTGCACCTGGCCATGGTTGCGGACATAATCTTTTTGGTACTGCAAGCTTAGGAGCTGCAATAGCCATTAAAGAAATGATTGAATCTGGAGAAATTTCAGGAACTGTAAGATTTTATGGAACACCAGCTGAAGAAACAATTTTTGGAAAAGTTTGGATGGTTAGAGAGGGATTGTTTGATGATTTAGATATCTGCATGGATTGGCATCCTGCAGATGAAATTGAGGCGAGTACACAAAGTAGTAAAGCACTAGTTGATTTTAGATTGAAATTTTTTGGAGATGCCGCTCATGCATCTGGGGATCCATGGAATGGAAATAGTGCTGTTGATGCAATGGAACTATATACTACTTCCTTAAACTATTATAGAGAACATATTAGACCAACAGCCAGAATACATTATGATATTGAAAAAGCAGGTGATTTTGTTAATGTAGTTCCTGATTATGCACAAATATGGACTAGAATTCGAGAAAATGATAAAGAGAATGTGAACATTTTGTATGAAAGAGCAAAAAAAATGGCAGAGGGAGCATCAATGATGGCTAACGTAAAGTACGAATTGAGTTTAATTTCAGGCATCTATGAGATTATACCAAATAGATTTGGTGCTAAAGTTATTCAGAATAATTTAGAAATGTTAGGAGAAATAGAATATACTAGTGATGAAATCGAATATGCTAATACAATTCTTAAAGAAACAGGAAAAGAACTTAAAGGAATAGATGGTAAAATTAAACCAATAAAACCAACACTTCCAGCACAAGGAGGATCAACTGATGTAGGTGATGTAAGTCAAGTAGTACCCGTTGTAAGAATGGGTGTAACCACAGCTGCAAAAGACGGCCCTTGGCATTCATGGGCAGTTGTAGCTTGTACAGGAATGTCTATAGGTCACAAGGGGATGGTATATGCCTCTAAATCATTAGCTATGACTATGCTTGACTTTTACAAAAACCCCAAATTAATTGAGGGGGCAAAAAAAGAATTTACAGAACGTAAGGGAAATAAAGTATATGAACCTCAAATACCTGCTGGACCACCAAAACTGATTGATTAGTAATTAAATTTGATTAAATAATTTATTTTATGAATAGTTTATTTACTGTCTGAAAGACTTCATTTAAATAATTATATAGATATAAAAAACCTTGTTAAACTTTAGTTAACACCATTTTTTTAGTTTTAAAAAAAAGAAAATGAATGAATTTTTCGTTGTATAATTCATAAATTTGCAGCTTATTTATAAGCCTTTTTAGGATGAAAAAAATATTTGATATTTTCTACTCTACTAGATTAACTGCAGTGCTCTTTATAGTATACTCAATAGCAATGGGAGCCGCTACATTTATTGAAAATGATTATGGAACTCAAACAGCAAAAGCACTTGTTTACAATGCATGGTGGTTTGAGGCTATCATGGTATTTTTCGTCATCAATTTTTTTGGTAATATTTTTCGATATCGATTGTTAAGAAAAGAAAAATGGCCTGTCCTATTATTTCATGTATCATTTCTTCTAATTTTAATTGGTGCAGGAATTACTAGGTATGTGGGTTATGAAGGATTGATGCTTATTAATGAAGGAGAGACTACCCAAGAATTTCTATCTGAAACTACTTACTTAAACTTAGTCGTAGACAATAACGAGGTGCAAAAAACATTTCATAAATCTACTCTATTTTCCGCCAAGGGAGAAAACAATTGGAGTTTAGATGAAGAATTTAAAGATCAAGTTTTTTCAGTGAAATTATCAGAATATATTCCTTGGGCTGAAGAGAAGTTTATTGAAGATGAAAGTGGAGATGAATTTTTATTTATTGTAGAATCTAGTAGTGGATCTAGACATGAACATTACCTGAAAAAAGGAGAATTACAAAATATACATGGAGTTTTGGTAGGATTTGAAGCTCCAAACAATTCTGGCACTATCAATCTATTTAGAGAAGATGGAATCTTGAAAATTCAAACACAAAACGATGGAAGTTGGATGCGAATGGCTGATAGAGCTGAGGGATCAATTCTTAAAGATAGTATTCAAGAGTTTCAATTAAGGTCATTGTATAGAGTTGGTGAATTGCCGTTTGTAATCCCTGAACCTGTAAAAAAAGGTGCATTAAAAACAACTAGAGGTGACAAGAAAGATGACTCGAAACTAGATGCATTAGTATTAGATATAATAGTAGATGAAGAAACTAAACAAATTGAAATATATGGAGGTAAGTATGCTCCTCAAAGACCTACTCAACTTTCTTTAAAAGGATTAAACTTCAGGATAGATTATGGTCCTCAAATACTAAAAATACCTTTTGAAGTTAAACTAAATGATTTTCAATTAGAAAAATATCCTGGATCCGAGAGTGCTGCTGCTTTTGCTAGTGAAATTACAGTTATAGATCCAGATGAAACATTTGATTATAGAATATACATGAACCAAATATTAGATCACAAAGGCTATAAATTTTTTCAAGCTAGTTATGATCTCTCAGGTGAAGTAGAACAGACCCATTTATCTGTTAACCATGATTTTTGGGGAACCTTAATTAGCTATATCGGTTATTCTCTGTTGTATATTGGAATGATCTCTATTCTATTTGCTCCAGGAACTAGGTTTGATAGCTTGAAGAAAACATTGAAAAAAATTAAAAAGAAAAAAGCAGCGTTAACTCTTTTTATTGGACTTTTTATAAGTTTTAACGGAATAGCTCAAACTCAAGAAGATCATCTGACTAAAATAACAGATCAACAAATTGATTCTGTACTTTTAGAAAACTTAGTGGAGCTAAAACACGCTGAGAAGTTTAACACGCTTATTATTCAAGATATAGGTGGACGAATGAAACCAGCGCACACCTTTGCTTCTGAACTAGTGCGAAAAGTATTTCATGATGAAAATTTTAATGGGATAGAGCCTAGCCAAGTCTTTTTATCTATCATAGAAAATTCAAAACTTTGGTTTAATGTTCCTTTTATATATTTAGAAAAAGGGAATACAGAAATTAGAGAAATTTTAGGTGTAGATGAAAATACTACACATGCAGCCCTGGCAGATTTTTATGAAGGAACACAATCAAAAATAAGTGAATATGTTGTAGATGCGCAAAAGAAAAATGTTCAAAATAAATTTGAAAAAGACGTCATTAAAATAGATAGAAGAATCTACTTGTTTTCCCAAGCATTGAGTCTGAGTGTTTTGAGAATTTATCCAAAATTAAATGATGAAAACAATAAATGGGTCTCATATCCTGAGGGATCAAGAGCTAATTACACTGGAAAAGATTCCTTATTTGTAAGACAATCGTTACCCATTTATATCCGTTTTTTACAGGATGCAAAAAAAACTAATAATTATACAGAAGCTAATAAGATATTAGAAGGGATTAAAAAGTTTCAACAAAAATATGGTGCAGAAGTATATCCCAACAAAGAAAAAATAGATCTTGAAATAACCTACAATAAATATCAAATCTTTAAAAAACTCGCCAAGTATTATGGATACGTAAGTGTGTTTCTAATCTTTTTTGTGATTCTTCAAATTTTTAATGACAAAAAATGGATTGGACTTGTTGTAAAAATCTTGATTGGAATAACAATTCTTTTATTTGGCATGCATGTATTAGGGCTATTTAGTCGTTGGTATATTAGTGGAAATGCACCATGGAGTAATGCTTATGAATCTATTATTTATGTTGCTTGGGCCACCATGTTATTTGGTTTAGCTTTTGGAAGAAAATCATCATTAACAATTGCAGCTACTACTTTCTTGACGGCTGTTATTTTAGCATTTGCTCACCAAAATTGGTTAGATCCAGAAATTGCAAACCTTCAACCCGTATTAAATTCTTGGTGGTTGTTAGTTCATGTTTCAATTATTGTTGCAAGTTATGGTCCTTTTTCTTTAGGAATGATTTTAGGAATAGTAGCTCTATTCTTAACTGTTTTTACTTCAGAAAAGAATAAGAAAAAAATGGATTTAAATATAAAAGAAATTACCACTATTAATGAAATGGCTTTAACCATAGGTTTAATTATGTTAACTATAGGTAATTTCTTAGGCGGTATGTGTGCAAATGAAAGCTGGGGACG
>Ga0228629_1000461_pt1 | contig 10993 bp, 12 predicted proteins | sample 36DmetaG_FD_183022 | JGI IMG/M metagenome (GOLD analysis project Ga0228629, IMG submission 183022) | Seawater microbial communities from Monterey Bay, California, United States - 36D | ecosystem: Environmental > Aquatic > Marine > Coastal | place: USA: California | collected 2016-11-14
TGAATTTCATGATATTTATAGAGAAAAACAGTTATGAAGCAAAAAAAAACAAGACGGGTAATTGTCAGACTAACGGAGAATCAGTTCAAGAATTTGATGGATTCCGTTATAACAGAAAATAACAAAAAATACACAACATCAGATCTTATAAGGGAATCGGTAATCGAAAAATTAAAAAAAATAAAAGAAGATGCTAAAAGGAAAAAATAATTTAGGGTATGAATATTTCAACAAGTATTTAACAAATTGTGGGTCTAATAATCCACCTAATATGGAGTTGTTAAGAGATTTCTTTAATGAAAAATTAAATCTTCTACCTGAACATGAAATAGACCCCAAAAAGGTGATTTTGTTGAATGAATTGGTAATTTTTTGTCGTGAAAAATTTTACAGTTCAAACTAAGAAAATTCTAATCAGTGTTGAAATAAACTTTCGATTGAAACCCTTGGATACCCGATTTTAAACCATGTATTACACTAAATTCTTATCGGCACGGTTGGTTGGGATATTGACCTACTTGTTAATCAAGGTCTATTTTTTTTAAAAAATATACGACAAACTATTACATTTTTTGTTTGATATAGCGTTTTGACAATTCAGCAGCTACAGCTCTGCACCAAATTTCTTGAGGGTGGTTCTCATATCCGAACTCTTTAAGTTGTTTATCATAAAATTGATCCTTGGAATGAGAGGTTATTTCCCGCCAGTGGACAAGTTCATGAAGAGTTATCTCCACAATACCATCATAGTCACTTACATTCTGAGTAAATAAGGTAATCGTGTTGTTGTAAAAAGTGAAAGTACCCGCAAAATCGGAAGATTCATCACTAATAACAATTCGAGGGAATTTCTTTCTAAGAGGATACATTTTAATAAACCACTCCGTTACATTATTTGACAATTCTTCAATAGTAATAGTATTAGAAGGTGAAAATAGGTTTACTATAAATCCAAGAATGTATAAAATTATTATTCCGATAATAATGTATCCAAATATTTCCATAACCGAAATTTACCGCGAGAATTCTATTCTGCCTAAAATATGTTTAAAAACTTATTTGCTTATACTTTTGACATAAGTATAAGTTACTGAAATTGATCTAACATCAACACCAGTAGTAGGTTGCAGTGATTATACCCCATTGAAAGACTCTGACACCTTATACTTTTATTAAAAAATGCGGCATAATCGAAGTTTTGCGCTTATGTTAGCCGGGTTAATTTCTAAAAAACTGAAAAATGTCATTACAGGGTCAACGAACAACAACCGGTGCAATTCCGTGGGAAGATTTTAAATCACTAATTGCTAAATTGGAACGAGATGGGAATTATAAATACTGTTTACTAATTTCCATTGGGGTATTCACGGGGTTACGAATAGGGGATATACTCAAATTAAGGTACACCGACTTTTCGCGGGGAGATATATTATCTGTGATAGAACAGAAGACAAAAAAGACTCGACGAATAAAATTAAATCAGGATTTACTTGAAATAATATTTCGAGTCAAAGGAAAACAACTGATAGATGATGACAATGAATTCATTTTCATCAATAGGTATGGAACCAAACCAATTGACAAATCGTGGGTGAACGTTTCCCTAAAAAAAATATTTAAAAAGTATAAAGTTCATATAGATGGAAATGTATCTACCCATATGTTTCGAAAAACACTTGGAAATAGAGTTCTTAAATTGAACAACTACAGTAACCAGTCTATTGTTCTCTTGATGGAACTCTTTGGTCATTCTTCAATGGGGATAACGAAACGATATCTTGGAATAAGAGAAAAAGAGGTGATGGGTGTGTATGAGAGTTTGAGTTTGTAATCCTTTGAATTCTTTAAGGTTGTGTGCAGATAATAATTAGCGAAGGATCACCGTCACTGGTTGATCATAATCATTGCTATCGGCACATAGGTTTTGAATGATGGGGACCCCCCGGCCGGACTCCCTCCGACATCCCCCCTTAAATAGACTCTTTTTCGACTTTCCCAGAGGGGGGTCCGTACTTCATTTCAAATTTTTTTTGGAATTTTTTGGTAAAACTCGAATTTTTAAAAAATAAATTTTTTCAATTTTTTGAAAGAAAATCAGTTTTATACCTGTCGAAGTTTCTCCAGTATTTTGACCAACGCGAAGGTGTCTAACTCGCAGTACTCCAAAAGTTGTCTCCTTGTTTTTTGCACATCACCTTCAAAGGTTCCATGCCATCTGTAAAGTAGATTAAACCCAACTAAACAAAGAATTGAGGTTGTGGGGAATAAAAAAGAGCCTTCCGAAAAAGACTCTTAAATTATTCGCTTAATGGTCGTGATTTGAATGGTCTTCCGATTTCATTTCACCTGACTGATTCATCATCATTTCGTGGTCGTATTTACAACAACCTGGTAAATCTTTATAGGCTTCTTCACTCCCTGCAACTTTTTCGGTATCATAACCTGATACTGCAATAGCATTATGAATTGCCATTGCATCTGTTTTGGAATCATCAAAAGATACATCAATTTTCTTTTTATCGACATCCCAATTGGCACTTGCTACACCTTCTACTCCGTTTGCAGCTTTTTCGATAGTGTTTTTACACATACCACAATTACCTCTTACACCAAAAGAAAGGTCTGTCATTGCCATATCTTTTGATACTTCTGTAGTTGTTGTTTCTGTTTCTTTTTTAGTTTCGTTTTTACAACTTGTAAAACCTAATGCAAATATTACAGCTACACTTAAAATTACTTTCTTCATTTTTAAAAATTTAATTGTTATTATTTCTGTTTAATTATTCTATTACTTGCTTTACTTCTCCACAGGTTAACATTGCTTCGCCAAAATATGGATTGATTACTTTTTCTTCTTTACTTAACCAGTATGCTCCGTTGTTGTTATCTGCCATCGGACAAAATTCTACATAGACTTTTTCATTGACACCGAACAATTGTACTGCATTAATTAAATGCGATGATAGATGTTTGAAATGGCTTCTTTGTTGCTTTAAATCTGTTGTTTTTGAAATAGAAGTTGCAGAAGATTTTATCTCTTTTGCCAATGACATCCAGTGGTTATGAGTTTTATCTTTTACTAATTTCATATCTACTTGACTCAAATTGTCTAATAAAGTATTGGCGTCTTGAGATACTTTGTTTGTATTATCTTCAACTAACGCATTTTTTAAATTAATATAGCCATCATAAACACTATTTAATTGTTTTTGAAATGATTTAGGTACTTCCAAACGTTCTGTCATATTAGTATGGTCATTTTCTTTATTGGATGCATTGTTTTCCATTCCTAAATGTCCTTCGTGACCAGTCATTACTTTGCCACCATCCTTATTCATCATCGACTTCTTGCCTTGTAGTTGAGCAGCTGCATCAACTGTAAATGTTCCATTGGTTACTATTTCATCACTATTATTTAAACCTTCTAAAACCTCATAATTATTACCGATTTGATTGCCTAATGTAATCTTACGCATTTCAAAAACTGGTTCATTGGGATTAGCTTTTACATACACAACAGAACTTTCTCCTGTCCATAACACAGCAGATGCAGGTATCGATAAGGTTTCTTTATTTTCATTCTTAACACCATCAATATTTGCAGATACAAACATACCTGGTTTAAATACATCGTTCTTATTATTTAGAACTACACGTAAGGTAACAGTACGTGTTTTGGTATTTAAAATTGGGTCAATAAAATCTACTTGTCCTTTAAATTCCTTGTTAGGATAAGTATTGGTTGTTATCAAAACTTCCTGTCCTTTCTTAAACCGGTCAATCTGATTTTCATACACATCAAAATTTGCCCAAACCGTGTTTAGATTAGCAATTTTAAGTAGTGGTTGACCTTGTTTAATGTAATCACCTTGCTCTACTAATTTTTCGGTTACTGTTCCAGAGACTGTCGCATAAACTGGAAAATTCTCTTTTACTTTTCCTGAAGTTTCAATTTGATTAATTTGCTTTTCAGAGAGTTTCCATAATTTTAATTTATTACGGACTGCTTTGTATAATGTAGGTTGCGATTCTTTTAAAGAAGCTGCTGTAATGAGTTCCTGCTGTGCTGCATATAATTCTGGTGAATAAATGGTTGCTAATAATTGACCTTTACTCACTTTTTCACCTGTAAAACTTACATTAAGACGTTCTATTCTACCTGAAAAATAACTTACTTGTACTGCATTTGCTTTTTCGTTTTCAGCAATCTTACCTGATAATTTTATGGCATTACCTTCAACATTACTTTCACCAACTATCGTAGTCTGAATATTTGCCAATGCTATTGCATTTTCAGTTAGTTTAAATTGGTCTGCTGCCAAACCATCTGCGCTACTTTCGGCAGGAATTAAATCCATACCACAAATTGGGCAATCGCCAGCTTCTGGTTGCATTATCTGCGGATGCATAGAACACGTCCACATTTGATTTGTTTCTGCTGTTTCAGAATGATTATGTTCTGTTTCTTTATTTGATGAACCACCAAATAGTAACCAGCCTAATAGTAAGCCAACTACCAATATTGCTGAATAGATTACATATTTTTTCATTTCTTCTTATTTTTTCTCTTTAATAATTTTCTAATAGATGGTGACGATGTGTACCATAACAAAAATCCGCTTAACACAGTAATCAATCCTAAAAGTGAAAAAGCTCTTAATACTATTGTGTTAAAGTTATCTCGACCTTCGTAGTCCATCGTATGTGTCATCCATAAAAAGTCGAACCAACGCCAACTGCGATGCCTTACTGTTTGAAATTTTCCGTCTTTAATGGACACATAAGCTTTTAGAGCTTCGTCTGATTTATAGGATATGACATAAGCTGGCAATAGTTTTTCTCTATATTCGTGATGCTTCCCTACCTCATCAATTTGTTTAATAGTATCTACTTCTAAACCACTTTTCATATTGTTTTTTGCAATATAAAGTGCCTCTTCTTTAGAAATACTGTTTTTAAGATTACCATTTACAGCATTATAGAGTTGTTTGTCATTAACCCAATAGTAAGGTGTGTTGCTAATATCTCTTAATGCTATTGTATTAATACCTTTTGAAATATCAAGCTGTGAAGGACTTATTAGATTTTTGAACGATTTGGATTTATACTCTAAATTTTTAAAGTGGTCACCGTGTATATCGTCAATATCTGTCCAACTAAAGTATAGTCCGCTAATTGTCCAAAACAAAAATTGAAAACCTAAAAACAAACCTAAATAGCGATGTGTTTTTCTAATTTTTAATGCTGTGTGTCTATTTACCATTTATTCTTTTACTTTAAAGTTGAAATTGATATCTACTTTTTCCCAAGCCAATGAAATACTACCATCTTCATCATTAATTTTATTGACCTTATACTCTAAATGTTCTGTTATTTCATTAGAAATTTCTGGCTGTACTTTAAACCGCAAAACATCATTCTTTTTATCATATTCATCTTTCCCGTGTTGCTCCCAATTAGAATTGAATATAACTGTCCACTCATCTTTTGAAGGAATTGTAAAGAATCCATACTTACCAGCAGGAAGTGTTTTTCCTTCAATTTCCAAATCCTTATTGGTCTCAATCCACGTTGCCATATGTGCTCCAGCTTGCCATACTTGGTCATAAGCCAATAAACCCCCAAAAATGATTCTGTCCCTTACTCCCGGTGACGAATAGTCAATATGAATATGTGCATCGCCAACCATTGCCATAGCCGAAGTGTGAGGGCTTAACGGTTTCTTTTGGGGCGTTTCCTCTTTATTTGTTTTTATTTCTTGATGGTTGCGTTCTTCCTTTTTTTGCTCTTGGTTTTTGCAACCAGTAATTAGTATAGCAAAAAAGAGTATTGATACTATTGCTTTCATAATGTATTGATAATTAAATTGATTTAGTTCTTAATCTTAATGCGTTTGCTATTACTGAAACCGAGCTAAAACTCATTGCTAAAGCTGCAATCATTGGTGAGAGTAATAAACCGAATATTGGGTATAAAACACCTGCTGCAATTGGCACACCGAATACATTGTATATAAAAGCAAAAAAGAGATTTTGCTTTATATTTTTAACAACTGCGTGACTTAATTTTTTAGCTTTTACAATACCTCGTAAATCTCCTTTTACTAATGTAATTGCGGCACTTTCAATTGCAACATCTGTACCTGTACCCATTGCAATACCAACATCTGATTGTGCTAAAGCTGGTGCATCGTTAATACCATCACCTGCCATTGCTACCACTTTACCTTGTTCCTGTAATGATTTTATTTCGTTGAGTTTATCTTCTGGAAGGCATTCTGCTTTATAGTGTTTTAGGTTTAATTGTTTTGCTACTGATTTTGCAGTATTTTTATTATCTCCTGTAAGCATTATTACCTCAACATCATTATCTTGTAGTTGTTTAATAGCATTTTGACTTGTGGTTTTAATGGCATCGAAAATAGTTACATAACCAACAGCTTCATTATCTACTGCTATATATGATACTGTTTTACCTTGTTCTTGTTCTGCAACCACATTAGTTTCTAAATTTTTAGAAATCGTTATGGTAAACTGCTCTAATAACTTTGCATTACCTAAAGCAACTTTTTTGTTTTCAATAGTACCTATTACACCTTTTCCTGCTACAGCTTGAAAATCGTTTACTTTTGTAATTACCGTATTTTTAGATTTACCATAGTTTACAATGGCTTCTGCTAAAGGATGTTCGCTATATTGATTTAAGGAAGCAATGAAATGAAGTAACCTTTCTTCTTTTAAATTATTAATTGAGATTACTTTTTCAACCGAAGGCTTTCCTTCTGTAATCGTACCTGTTTTATCAACGATAAGTGTATCTACCTTATTCATTTTTTCTAATGCTTCAGCATTTTTAATTAGCACACCAGATTGTGCTCCTCTACCAACACCAACCATAACGGACATTGGCGTTGCCAAACCCAATGCACAAGGACAGGCAATAATTAATACTGCAATTGCATTTACAAAGGCAAAGACATAAGCAGGTTCTGGACCAAAAACAGCCCAAACTATAAATGTAATTAATGCAACAACTAATACAATTGGAACAAAGTATTTAGATATTCTATCTGCTAATTTTTGAATAGGTGCTTTTGAACGACTCGCATTATTTACCATATGAATAATTTGAGAAAGTAATGTTTCGGAACCTACTTTTTCGGCTTTCATAATAAATGACTTTGTACCGTTAATTGTACCAGAACTTACTTTATCGTCTATATTCTTATCTACTGGAATAGGCTCTCCAGTAATCATAGATTCATCAATACTAATATGTCCTTCTACAATACTACCATCTACTGGTATTTTTTCTCCAGGCTTAACTCGTAATAAATTGCCTTTTTCAATTTTATCTATTGCAATAACTTTATCTTCTCCATTAGTTACCAATGTAGCGGTTGAAGGCACTAATTTTAGTAATTCCTTTATTGCACCACTTGTTTGACTATGTGCTCTTGCTTCTAATAATTGCCCTAATAATACTAATGTTAGAATAACCGTTGTTGCCTCAAAATAGACAAACACATTACCATCGGCTGTTTTGAAATCTTGTGGGAATAAATCTGGAAACAACATCGCAAACACACTAAATAACCACGCAATACCAGCACCAATACCAATCAAGGTAAACATATTCAGGTTTAACGTTTTTATTGATGTGTAAGCTCGTTTAAAGAACATCCAAGTTGCATAAAAAACTACTGGGATTGATAACGCAAATTGAATCCAATTCCATTGTATTTGTTCTAAAACATTATATAAAGGATTATTATCTAATGCTTCTGACATTGCTATTAGAAATATTGGCACGGTAAAAATTACAGCTATCCAAAACTTTTTTAATAGTTTTTTATAGGTTTTGTCTTCTTCTGAAATATCTGCTTCTAATGGTATTAAATCCATACCGCAAATAGGACATGAACCTGCTTCGTCTTTAATTATTTCTGGGTGCATTGGACAAGTAAATTGGTTACTTGTTGTAGTTAAACTTCTTTCTTCCACCAAGTCCATTCCACAAACAGGACAATCGGTTGCTTTGTTATAAGTTTTGTCTCCTTCGCAATGCATAGGACAATAAAATGTTCCAGTTCCTTTGCCTTTAGGTTGTTCCTGTTTTTCTTCTTTAGTATGTTGATGTTCGCCTTTTCTATGGATACTATATCTACCACCATCATCTTTTAATGCTTTTCGAAATGTTTCAATAGTGATGTGTTGCTCCATTTCAATAATAGCTTCTGATTTTTCTAAATTGACATTTACCTTTAAAACACCATCAACTTTTGAAAGTGTTTCCTCTACGTGACTACGACAACCGCTGCAAGTCATTCCGTGAATATGATATATATGTTTCATTTCTTTTGTTTTGTGCCTGATAAGGGAAGGGCTAATAACCAATTAATCAGTATTTCCTTCCCGTTTCAGGACTTTATTGCAAACTATCACCTAACCCTTTCATATAATTTATAACCATTTTTTTTTCAACTTTTGAAAATACTGCGTCTTTATGGATAAGTGTATATGAGTCTAAAGGCATCTCTTCATTTTCAATCTGCTTTATAATTGAGCGTAGTTTACTCGCTTTTCTTCTATTAGATAATATATCCCATTCATTGAAATTCAATTCTGCCTTTCCTTCATCAATGTGGTCTTCTAAAAACCAAGCAACAGGTTGTATTTTGTTATACCAAGGGTATTGTGTGTTATTACTATGACAATCATAGCAGGATTCTTGTAATAATGTACCTATGTTTTTTGGGGCATTGTTCACCAACACGAAGTCAGTCTTTGGCACAGTATTACTTTGGTTTAGTTTTGTAGGCATAAACTGTATGCCTACAAAACACACCAATAAAACCAATGCTATGATTTTTACAATTTTCATTTAGTTAATCTCTTTTTGCACTTTACCACATTTCAGCATTTTACTACCGTAATAAGGATTTTTAATTTCCTTATTCAAACTTAACCAAGCTGACCCTTTATCGTACATAGGGCAAAATTGTTGGTAAAGCGTGTTCTCTGTTCCTGTTATGGCAATCATATCAATAATATCTTTGCTTAACACTTTAAAATGTTCGCGTTGATGATCCATTTCACTTCTCCCAATATGTTCTGCGTGTTCTTTAGCATCGGCAATAATGTCTTTCAATTCTTTTTGCTGCTTTGATGTATAGCTACTCACATCGAAATTTTTTAATGTGTTTTCTAATTTCTTACCTGCTTTTGCAGCAGCATCTTTATTGGTTGCCACTAACGCATCTTTAAGTGACATATAATCCGCCAATACTTTTTGAGCACCTGAATTTTGTGAATTCGCATCCATCATATTATTGGATTTATCCATTTTGTTGTGGTTCATTTCTGAATGAACTATGCTGTCTTGAGCATTCTCTTTTTTTGCATTTTTACAAGAAATTATTGTAAGATTTATTAATGAGATTACTAAAATTGTTGCGATTGTTTTTGAATTTTTCATTTTTATTGTTTTAAATTATACTTGTTTTTAATTGCTTAAATAATTGATGATTGAACTTTGAACATAATAGTTCTTAACTGATTCTATTTGACTTATTTGAAACTTTAATTGCAGTTCTTGAATGTCTAAAACATCATTAAAATCAATTGTTCCTGTTTCGTAACTTTTGACTAATATTTGCTCTGCATCATTAGCTTGCTTCAAATTTTTGGTTTGAGTTTTATAACTTATTCTTGAAGACACTCTTTCTTTTATTGCTTTATCTAAAAGCGTTTCCAAAGTATTCAAGCGTTCTTGTTTTTGTGCAGTAATTTCCTGCTGCTGTAACTCGTTTTGCTTTGTTTTCGATTTATATTTTTTATTAAATATTGGGATTGATAAAGACACCATTGGCATTACAATATCTTTTCCATTATCGCTAAAGTCCAATTTTGGACGTTTCGCCACATTTATATAATCTAATCCAAAACCAATCATAGGACTGCTTTCTTTTTGGTTTAATAATTCTGATTGTTCAATGGATTTAAATAGTTTATCATATTTTAATAATTCAGGGTGTAATGCTAAATTTTCAAAAGTGATTTCAAAATCTTCAGAAGGCATATTTAATTTATCAACAACAACTATGGAAACCTCTTTTTCTCTATTTAAAAGTTTATTTAAGGTTGTTTGTTCTGCTAAAAATTGTTGTTGCAACACTTCTTTTAATTGTTGTAATTCATTTTGACGCATCTGTAATCGTAACACATCTACTGCTGAAGCTTTGCCAACTTCGACAGAAGTTAAAGCCATAGTTTCGTAAGTTTTTAAGAGTTCTATATTGTCAGTTAATACTTTTTGTTTTGCTATATTAGTATATAACTTGTAATACGATTGTGATACTGAAGCCATTAAATTGCGCTTGGCAATTACAATATCTTCATATTTTGTTTCAGCTAAAGAACTTACATAATTTTCTCTTGCTGCTATTGATCCAAACCAAGGCAACATTTGTTTTGCTGAAACTTTAAAGCGTTGCGCTCCAGTTCTTGTTTCAGGTTCGCTAATAAAATAACCTACTCCAAATTCGGTATTTGGAATGGTATTAACTTCATTTACTTTTTCAGAAGCAATGCTGTATTGCAATTCAAACTTTTGAATTTCAGGACTATTCGCTAAAGCTTCATTAATAAGTGTTTCTAACTGTTGAGCGTTTGAAAATGTAAAAGTCAAAAGACCTATTGTTATTAAAATTATTCTTTTCATTTTACTGATCTTTTAAGTTGAAATTCTTGATTCCAGCTGTATAATACTGGAACGACAAACAATGTTATCAAAGCGATTAACATACCTCCAAAACTTGGGATTGCCATAGGAATCATAATATCGCTACCACGACCTGTTGAGGTTAGTATTGGTAATAATGCTAATATGGTTGTAGCTGTTGTCATTAAGCAAGGTCTTATTCGTTTTTCTCCTGCTTCTACAACAGATGCTCTTATTTCCTTTTTATTATCTGGCGTGTTTCTATCGAATA
>Ga0228629_1000476_pt1 | contig 10769 bp, 14 predicted proteins | sample 36DmetaG_FD_183022 | JGI IMG/M metagenome (GOLD analysis project Ga0228629, IMG submission 183022) | Seawater microbial communities from Monterey Bay, California, United States - 36D | ecosystem: Environmental > Aquatic > Marine > Coastal | place: USA: California | collected 2016-11-14
ATGAAATTCAACGTTTTGTTACCGAAATGGAGGCCGCGACACTTGCTCAAGACCCAGAACGAAAAACCCTTGATGACCCTTACCGCACCCGTCTGAATTACAATCGTACTCGGGAACTTATGATTGATCAAATCGAGAATGTTGAATCAGTGGGTTCTGCCGCAGTACAAGCGGGTATTGCTCAAGTGGAAAAATACCTCTCAAAACTGGTTTATCATGCAGAAGTAGCGGCTGAAAAAGACAGAGTTGCGACCATAAAGCCCCGCCATCTTGAAATCGCTGTTGCTGGAATGAATGTAAAAAGTGAAAATGAGAGTGAAGCGCTTCCAGTTGCAGTTCAAACCGAGGATTTCGTGATTAGTCAAGGCGGTGGAATTCTCACTGAGTCCTCTCTCTTGTCACTTGCCAAAACGCATGCAAAGATGCCCGTTACCAAGGATGCTGTTGAGGAATTAATTGAGACATATTATCTTGTCATCGAAAAATTGGAATCAGATATTCGAAGCAATACCCAATTTGGAGGAAATCCTGTTCATTTCATCGAATCCATTACCAAAATGCAGACTTTAATGTCTCTTGGCTGGATGAGGGCGATGCTCTCCAAAGCAGCGGAAAATGCACGTGAACGTGGTTACAAAAGAATAGACGTTGACCAAATTGTCCACTTGGACCCATTTGAGTAAATCTCTTTCGGAGATACGAGATGTTGACAACTTCGATTTTCATTTCTGCAGTAATTGCAGGCATAGTGGCAATCCTCGTGACTCTAGCAATTGAACGATGGGGCGGATTAACCGGAGGTTTACTCGGAACCATGCCATCCACTATCGTTCCTGCAGCAGCGGGAATGTACCTAGCAGGTGGTGAACTACTTCTGATTCAAAGTTTAATCATCGTTCCTTACGGTATGCTGATTAACAGCCTTTTCCTTGGAGTTTGGATTGTTCTCCCCCCTTATCTCGAGAATTCAAAACGACCTCTTTTCATGACTACCGTCGGCTCTCTGGGCGTTTGGGGCCTCACCGGGTTATCCGTTTTGTTTGGCGTGCAGTTCGCAGTTGAGTATGGAATTGCTTCAGTATGGATTGCATTATTCGGACTGTTCGTACTTGTCGGCCTGGCTGTTTGGATGAACTGGAACAATCGTGCAGCACCTAAGGGCAAGCAGAGTGTCGCACTACCAATTCTTGTCCTTCGAGGAAGCGCTGCTGCAATCGCTATCGGAATCGCAGTTTGGCTATCCAGTACGGGCCAAGCGTTTGTAGCGGGCCTCGCTGCGGTGTTCCCTGCAATATTTCTTACCAGCATGGTTGCACTTTGGCTAGCTCAAGGTTCAACAGTTCCTCGTGGGGCTGCTGGACCAATGGCATTAGGAGGCGCAAGTGTGGCAATCTATGCATTAGTGGCCATGTATTCACTTCCTGAATTTGGTGTATATGTTGGTTCTTTGATCGCTTGGACAACCTCAGTTCTTGGCTGGTCTTTACCGGTTTATTTAGTTCTAAAATCCAGGGTCATTCCGGATTAAGAACCCGAGTCCATCGTTCCGCAGCAGGTACATCGGTAATTTTGAGTTGAACGCCAGCGACTCCTCGAAGCGATTGTATTTTTTCTCTTAAGTCCTTTAAGTCATACAAACAGCATGGGCAATGTGGTCGTTCAGGCACCATGACAATCTGAACAATTCCTTCATCTGAGACTTCAACTCCACGGATTTGATCGGTTTCTGAAAGGGGATGCTCAGCATGGGGGTCCCTCCATGTACGAAACAAACGAGTCAATCTCCGCTGAATCGAAAGTAATTTCTTCGGCTTCAATATTTCACCACCTGTCGCTGAACCTAACTCACATTACTGTTTTTCTGATTCAAGTTCAGTTTCTATTTCATCCAATTGTAATTCGTTCAGTTTACCTTCCGCAGCCGCTAATTCATGCTTACAAAGCGTGAGTAGTTCGGCCCCTTCTTCGTATAATTTGAGGGTTTCATCAAGGCCCATTCCTCCACGTTCTAATGTTGAAACGATGGTTTCAAGCCGCTGAACTGCTTCGCTGTATGTCGGTTTATCATTACTCATTTTTTCCCCTCACTGTTTATTTTTTTAATCTGTGCACCTGCAGAACCATCCGCAAAATTAAGAATCACATCTTGCCCGCTTTTCAAACCGATAATACTGCTTAGGACCGTGCCATCTGCCGATTGAGTCATTGAATAACCCCTCTCAAGTACTCGTTGTGGGTGAATTGCAATTAAAGACGCCTCGAGTTGAGCAAGACGAGTTGATTGACGTGCTAAACTCTGATGTGCGGCCATTTTCAATCGTGCTGAGAGTTTTATGACTTCACCTTTGGCACGGTTTAATCCGATGATTGGCGCTACAAGAAGTCTCGATTGTAGTACGGCTAACACCTGACGGCAGTCAGCCATTTGTCGGCGTGAAGCAATGGTGAGTCGTTCGTTCATTTCGTCGAGAAAAAGTTCTATTTCATTACGGGCAGGAACGACTCGTTCAATGGCATCAGATGGAGTAGAGGCGCGTAAATCCGCAACCAAATCAGAGACTAAAATATCAGATTCATGACCTACTGCAGATACCAAGGGGATTGGGCTTGCCAAAATGGCCCGTGCTACGGGCTCCAGATTGAACGCCCACAAGTCTTCAGGAGACCCCCCTCCTCGTCCTAAGATGACGAGGTCGACCGGTGGTTCGCCTCTTTTTTCTGCCTGTTTTGGATCGCTAAGCTTTCGCGTTATGGCCAACCCTCGAACTATTTCTTCCGCAGCTTTTGGTCCTTGGACCAAGACCCCAATCACCGTTCTCCGCAATCCTGGCCAGCGATTTTCAATTAATCGTTGCATATCTGATAGAGCGGCGGAACCAGCACCAGTGACCAAGGCAATATGTTTAGGAACCGGGGGAATCGGACGACGAGCTCTATCAAACTCCCCCTCTCTTTTGAGTTGCTCAATTAATTCTCGCTTCTTTTTCTCTAATTCACCGAGTACACTTACCGGTTCTATTTTATCGACAACCAACTGAATATTTCCTCGTTTTGCATAGAGGTCCAATGACGCTAGAACAACGACTTCACTCCCCTCTTTGATGCTGGAGTCAACAATACACTTGCCTTTCCAAATTACTGCATTCATTTGCCCATCATTATCACGAAGAGAAAAGTAGGTGTGCCCACTTGCGTATTGTTTCCATTGTGTTACTTCGCCTTTCAAAGCCTGATTTCGAAATAAAGGGTCCTGAATTACTGTACGCCGGACCATTTGTACAAATTGGCCGATGGGTAACGGGCCAGTCGTAACATCGCTCCGACTGGACATACATCACGATAGGCGTCCACGGTTCTTGAACACTCGCGCTTCGGATTCGTAGGTTTAATGTGCGATTTCGTAAAGGCTCAATGGCCATTCTCATCTGTTTCCTGGTCACCCGATTTGTTTTCACGGGCGGATTTTTTTTGGCGGAGAGAAAATTTTTGACGTTGTTCAACTTCCTCTAACTTATGCTTAATTTTCCATGAGAGGAATCGAAAGATTAGTACAACTGCAACAACATCAACTACGAGTATAATCCAATCGCTCATTGACCATCCAAACAGCATCCAACAACCCCCTACAGCGGTGGTCGAATATCAATATCGACATCTCCGATCGGCTTGCCTATGCACCCTAGTCGAGCGCCTTCTTCTACCAAGTATTCATCTAAGCCTGGCGGGAGATCGTCAGGTAAAGGAACTTCTCCAAATTGTAGGGTCACCATACATGCTCCACATGTACCTGAAGTGCAGTTCGTTGGAATTTCGACACCAGCCTGCTCTGCATGTTCGACAAGCGTCAGCCCCTCAACAAATGGAGTTTGGCCGAGTAGTGTTGCTCCCTGAAGAAACCGAACAATTGGAACTGATGTTTGAACAACCGGGGCGTCCTTTTCGGCTACCGCATTGGCGGACATCAAAACACCTCAGCGCATGTCCTTGTGACGTGTCCAGCGGCCGGTCTGCTTGTTGAAGAACAGACCAGCTTTCTTCATCCACTTGTTGAACTTCGTAGCACCGGCACCAGTTCTGAGAATGAAGTCTTCTCGGTCTTCTTGTGCTTGAATGTAGTCCTTGGCAGCCAAAGTTTGGTCAATCCAGTCATTGATATCCATAAGACCGCCAGACAAACCACCTTCTTCAACAGCCTTCACCATCTCGTCGGCAGTTGCTCCCGTGACTTCTAGGTCTTTGCGAATAAGTTCATTCATGCTCGTCAAGTCCATCGAAGCAGGCTTAGGAGGAACTGGGTTTCGGGGTCTCATGTCGGGGTCAATCTTGATTCGAGTACCGTTTTCAAGTCGAGTTTCAACCAAAGTTGATAATTCAGGCGTGAAACTTGTTTCACATTCCCAGCACATGAATGCCCAATCTTCGGGACGGTCTTGATCACGAGCTTGGCGAGGGTCCATTTCATCACCGCAGTTCGGACAAGCATGGAAGATAAGCGCAGGGACATGTTTGCGTCGAAAATCTACGATATCTTGAGGCGTACCTTCTAATTCAAGCATTTCATGGTCACGAGCAGCCTCTAGTCCTCGAGTTTCAAGTTGATCACGAATCTTAACTTTTTGATCATCTTTACCTTCATCATGGAGATTATTTTCGAGCTTAACAATCAATTCAACAGTTTTTCCAAGCCTGTTCATAATGAGTTTTTTTGCTCGAAAAGCCTCGACTATTGCGATTTTTAGCCGTTCTTTTTGCTCGGCCAACTCAGTGAGTACATCTTTTTGTTTGCGCTGGAACTTTATTTCTTCAATCTTCGATTCCTGCTTTTTCTCTGGAGCAAGAACTTTTGACAAATATCGCTCTTTTCCGTGACTTTGAGGTCCTGCTGTGATGATTGAGATGACACCGTCAGCGATATCGGCTTTGAGGCCGTAATTCTCAATCAGCATATCTTTGTCAATCTTTTTCAGATCACCAATTTTAAGTCCGGAATCGGCCAACTGCTGAGCAGTGGTTTCGTCGATACCTCGGCGTAGTAAAGCAAGGTAGGTGTCTTTCTTGGCCATAGCATCCCCTCCGACGAGTCTAGGCGAGGAGCCACTCCTAAGAAAAGCCTCTCCTCGTTTAGCGCGGACAAGATTAGCGTTTCACACCTAATGAACTACGAGTTCTTGGTCGCCAATGTAAACGACTCACACAAATCTATCCAGTCTTCGAGTTCCAGTTCTTCAGGTCTGCTTTCCATTCGCTCATCTTCAAGGTGTGCTGCATAGGCATCTTTCCATCGTTGAGCATGCCAACCGTTGACTCGGCCAATTCTTCGAGGTACTGCTTTGAGCGTTGAGCGTAATTTTTTCCGCCTTTGATGGAAAGCAAGGTGAATCATCTGTCGAACCAATCGAACATCACAAGGCCAATTCTCATCATGTGGGGCCAGCGTCACATATCGCGAATTTACTTTCGGCATAGGGCTAAAATTATGCGGGGATACCTTGTCTTCAATTTCACAAATCCAGTCGAGGCTTGCAGTCATCCCAAGTGAGCCTACGTCGCTTTCATACTCCATGGTTAGGCGTTCAGCAAATTCTTCCTGAACAAGCAACACGACTAATTCAAGAGCAGATGTACGAGGATTACGATGATATCGAGTGATGATTTCGATAAGTGGCGATGAGATCTGGTAAGGGATGTTTGCAACTATTTTAGTGATGTTTTGGGGCCATGCAGCACTTAAAACATCGCCTTCGACCACAGTAAGTTGGTTTGAATCTATTTCTGGCGCAAAACAATCGGTTAGGTGTGATACTGCCCCTGAATCAATTTCAACAGCAGTTAATGTACATCCAGTAGCGAGTATAGCCTCTGTTAAGACGCCAGGGCCCGGGCCAACTTCAAGCACATGATCGTCAGCCTGAATTTCACCTAATTGTACAGCACGAGAAATCAGCTTGTCACTGACTAAAAAGTGCTGACCTAAACTCTTGTCAACGGGCTGTTTGTCACGAAGACTATCAATCAGCCAGCGTGCGCCTCTCATGCCTTCACCGGCAAGAGCAGGTCAAGCAGACGTGGTTGGATATTTCGGTCCTCAATTTCAGCAAGGAATCGTTTTGCGAGCAATTCTCCGGCATCGATATTGCATGATTCGTTTAATGCGTTAAGTGATTCAAAGCCCGTTGAGCCCCGAGCCTCGACCATCTGCATTGCTTTTTTGTTTCCGACACCTGATAGTAGTTCAAACGCATGCTGCTTGAGAGACATGTTACCGGCAACATTGAAGAAAGCGTTGATGAAGTGTTGTTCATTTTCTTCAATAAAAATTTGTACGACAAGGGGGAGGTCAGCTTTTACATGGTTTGCAACACGACCAATATTGGTCATTCCAAGAACACCGTCAATAAGTTCACGCTTATCTTCGTCTGTACCGATGTAGACTCGTGCAGTAGTGAGAAGGGGCGCAATTCCTTGCTTGGGTTTGAGGCGGCATAGCAGTAATTTTCCTTCACTTACAGCGATGACCTCGTTTTTGTTTTGGTCGTGGTCGACCACCCGTGCCCAAGCTTCCTCCATCAGAGGTGAATTCTGTTGCTGGCGCTGTCCCCGGTTGGTTCTGTTGCCACGATGCTGACTTTTATTGCCACGACGGTCGTTGCTTCGTTGATTGTTATCACGGCGTGGGGCATTTTTTTGAGTATCGGCCTTTTTGACCGGTTGAATTTCATCGCGGCCTTCTGCAGGTCGTGACCATGATGTTGAAGTGGGTGCAGGAGAAGGCTTACGCATCCCAGAGTTCACTCGAATGTTGCGGTCTTTACGTGGTCCAGCCATGTTTTCTCACCTCAGTGGGGAGGCCTTCATTCAAATCCAATGTGTTGACGAACAATTTCTAAAACAGAATTAATCTCATCATCGCTGATGTTCATTCTGCTGGATGCGAGAACTGCTTTGACATCATTCGGAAACATTGGCATAAGTTCTGCCAGTTTGGCCGCAAGATGTGGCGCGGTGGAAAGCGTTTCCACTCCACCGAGTTCTTCTTTCAGTGCTTGGAATACTTCTGGACTTGTTTTGTAACCGTTGCGAGCATCACTAGCAGCCCATTCAGCGTGTTGAAGCGCTGCTTTTTGCTCATAGGTGAGATTCTTGCGGCGCTTTTCAGCTTCAAGCAAAAGGGTGCGAACTGTTGCAAAGTCTACGAATCGTTCTTCTTCAGTCATGGTAATTCCTCATTCAAGTGGGCGGAGGTGCTCTGGTCGAGCGATGACAGTCTTTGCCATGTTTCCGTCTTTAACTGCAACAACCCAAGCAACACCTTGTCGCTTTTGAATAAATCCAGTTCGGCCGTTGAATCGGCGATGTGGCATGCCCATCTGTTGGCCTCCGTCAAGTACGATAGCGACTCTGTCACCTTCTTGGTAATCGTGCATTACTCGACTAATATTGATTCGGCTACGTTCGTTCTTACGTCGACGTAGAATGCTTCGTGTTCCGACTCGTAGTCCCTTGGATCGCTTCATGTTTGTCGCCTCCTATATCTCCGGTTCAGCAGTTACGCATCTTCGGAGCAATTTGGCGACCTACCTTTCCCATATAAGCACCGCGACTGAGAATCAACCGTATAGAAACCCCAAAGGCGACAAAATCGTGTTGAAAAACGACCTCAATCTGCGTGAATATCGCCTACATCGAGCCAAAGAACTTCGCATTTAGCTTTGATGAGCGAGGATAGACTTGGTTGAGTCCTGCCTCCATCGCCGTGAACAGTTTCTTTGACGTATGTTCCCGATTCACACCGTAAAGTGAACTCGACTTCTCGAACACCGTCCTCCATGAGTTCTATTGACGGATTAGAGGTCTCATAGACTGTTCTTCTACGAATCAAATCAGCCCTGCGATGGGCGACTCTTTCTGGAGTGCGTTGTGCTAGAATGACTCCAGACAACTTTTCGATAGTCTGCATGACCGACTCGGTTTCAGGTAAATCGAAGAATACGGGTGGCGGGGGGCCTGATTCAAGAATACGTTGGATGAGTTCATCTTTTGTTCCGGACTTTTTCAGTTTCATTTCTTCAGCTTTTGCGACAAGTTCAGGCTTTTTCATCGCCCGAAGCTCCTCTTCACTGGGCCCTTCTGGTACATCAATGACTGTCGGCAAAGGTTTGGTATGGTCGTTTTTCCTATCTCCTCTACGCTTTCTTTTAGAGGATTTTTTCTTTCCTTTTCCGCCTCGTTCTTGAACATCTTCATGAGTCAAATCAACGGGTGCCGTTAACACTGCGTATTCAGCTTCGCTCAAGGGCAGAATTCTAAACCGGATAGTGTAGGATTTTTCTGCCGGTGTGTCTTTCACACGGACAACCTCGCTACGGGTAGAATCCCTTAGGCCCGTAATCTGGATACTGCCTTCGGCACAAGAATTTATTTTCTCCATTGCTTTTTCAGCATCGACAGAGCGAACCTTTGGTTCTTTCATTTCGATTACAAAAGGGCGACCTCGGCCCATACAGCGTACATCGATATCTTCTCGGCCCATGCCATGAAACGCATGTTCCTCGGCTTGAAACAACTCGAGCAGAGGGTTGCCAATGAGGTCTTGAACGCTTTTTTTGTATTGAAGGCCAGATTGTTCACAACGCTGACATCCTCGTCCCTTGCATGCACGACACGGCCATCGTGTTTGCGGAATCCCACGTTCAAGTTTGAGGTATCGCCCGTACAGGTAGTGTGCTCGGATATCGAGTTCAACAGTGAGTGTCAACACATCGATTAAAGCTAAAATTTGAGGTTTGTCGTTGACCAAGGTTATGTTTTCTAGCTTTTTATTGAGGTGTTGAGCAATCGACTGAACAAGCCCGCTCTTGAGTGCATCCGAGCCGCCAGCTCCAAATCTCTTGCGCATTTCCTCCTCTTCTTGCACTTGGTCTTTTGGTATTCGAGCACCGAGTTGCAAGCGAGATAGTTCGTATGGGGCAATATTATCGTAGATGATTTCAGCAAGTAACTCCGATTCCTCAAATAAATTTTCACAAAATGGGCACAACGGCTCTTGTACTCGGGCGCCGAAGAGATGCGAGTCACGTTCATTGACCGCCGCTCGGATTTCTATTCCCGACTCCTCAATACTTTGTTCAAACCGCTTTTTACCACCAAGTCGCCCTAGGCAATGGTCACAGGTACCGATGCGAACAAGGTGTTTGTGACCAGCCGGTGAGGGTGCACGGGAAATTTCTTCGGTATGAGTGCTCAACTGATCTGGAGACTCATCCTGCCATTCTTCGCTGTCTTCTACCGTTGACTCGACGACTTGCTCATCATCCCATAAGGAATAATCTGTTTGACCAAAACCTGCACTTGCATACTTCATCCAATCTTCATCGGAGTCGTCAGTTTCATTGGAACTCTTGTCGGTCATAATATCACCACTTTCTCGGGGTCAACCCCAAAGACAGCAGTCAGTGCTCCAACCTCTCCTTCATCAATTCATCGGTATTTTCACAAACCAAAGTATTCATCAGAAGCATAAAGGGAGTACAAGAAAAGGAACACGGCGGCCACTACAAAGCAAAAAATGGCCGTTAAGGTCGACAAACCCACCATTATATTGCCACCGTTTCTTTTCTTCCAACCCGCATACTTGATGCCAAAAATTCCTAGCATTATCAGCCCTGTTGCATTTCCGTTGCAGAGAACAAAGCAAAACACGTCGTCCTGATCGAAGCCAGTGTCTGTCAATAAGATGGGTAACAGTGTTGATAATAGGATAACGAGTAAAGATATCCAAAGCAAATTGTAAGGAGGTTTGTCATCGACAGGAATCAACGGTTGGTTGGGATAATAGGCCATCGGGGTTCCTGATAGAACTGGAGTGCTGACATCGACTGTTTCAGCATCATCCGTTCCGGATTCGATAACAACGCTTTGAGGAGGAAAGTCGTGCTCATCGGCAACCATGAAACTTGTTCATGGAGTTTGGACTTAAACATGCTGTAGGCAGTTACTCAGGCAAGGACATTGGGCGCAAGAACATCGTCACCGACTTTGTTTCGCTGTGAAATACTCCGGCCACTTTGAAACCATGTCGGCGGTGAAATCGCTCAGAGTCCAGATTCGGCGGGGTAAGATTAACTTCTGCTACAACCGGATAGTTGAGTTGTTCAGCATAGTTGAATACGCACTGGTAAAGTTGAGTCCCAACACCTCGGTTCCGATGTTTTGGCTTACTGCAATTCGATCTACGTACAAAAATTCATCGTATTTTTCTTGGAACCAAGCGTAATTTAGGCTCTGATACGAAGTGTTTGGTAGTAAACAAAGTACGAATCCCAGCAATTCACTGCCGTCGAATGCTCCAAGACAAAACTCACTTAATTCCATCAAGTCGTTAAATTCGTCCTCAGAAATCTTGCCAGTACCCGGTAATCCTTCTTCGTTTATTCTCCAACCAACAGTAATGTTGTCGCTTTCAAGCGGTCGGATTTCCATCGTCTTGTGCCCCCACATTCGATGCACGGGCAACCAAGCCTAAAGCCGCAGTGGTGAGAACGAGACTTGCAACGAGCGAGAAACCAATCATTGCTGCTGAGAATATTCCAAAGTTGCTGAATAAGCCCATTGGTGAAAGAGCGATGACACTGAACCCGGCGATATCTGAGGCGGCACTACCGACTAATGCCAGGCCACAGGCACCTCCAATGCCGATGAGGGCTTCTTTGTGAGTTTCTCCCGATTCACGCCCTTCCCTATATCTCTCGGTAACGTGAATACAATAATCG